>Ga0210403_10000219_pt1 | contig 63213 bp, 51 predicted proteins | sample IncBWC19MmetaG_FD_150863 | JGI IMG/M metagenome (GOLD analysis project Ga0210403, IMG submission 150863) | Forest soil microbial communities from Barre Woods Harvard Forest LTER site, Petersham, Massachusetts, United States - Inc-BW-C-19-M | ecosystem: Environmental > Terrestrial > Soil >...
GGTAAGTATCGGACAAAAATAAGAGCTGTCATCCTGAGCGGAGCGCAGCGGAGTCGAAGGACCCCGAGACTCTCCGTACCCACATAACCGCTCGGACCGTTCTACCCGGATTCCGCCTTTCCTGAGTGCGTCTGTCGATACGCCCTAGGCGTTTCCGCCCGCCGTAACCTCTGTGGCTCGCGCCTCGACGTCGAACACCGTCTCATCCGGCTCATGGAAGAAGTGCCGGTGCAGCGACCGCACCGCCTCCTCCACATCCTCTTCATCGATCATGAAGCTCATATTGATCTCGCTCGCGCCCTGCGAGATCATGCGCACATTCACATGGCTGATCGCCGAGAACACGCGGCCCGCAATGCCGTTGTGGCCGCGGATATCCTCGCCCACCAGGCACACCAGAGCCTTGTTGCCCTCCATCTTCACATCCGCGATCTTGCCGAGCTCCGCGCAGATCGCCGGCAGCCGCTGGTTCGAGTCCACCGTCAGCGAGATGCTCACCTCGCTGGTCGACACCATATCGATCGCGCACTCGTACTTATCGAAGACATCGAAGACCTTCTTCAGATAGCCATGCGACATCAGCATGCGGCTCGCCACCACGTCGATGATGGTCAGCCGCTTCTTCGCCGCGATGCTCTTGAACGGACTCGCGCAGGGCGGCGCCATCGCCGTGATCTTGGTGCCCTCGTTCTCCGCGTTGCGCGAGTTCAGCACCCACACCGGAATGCTCTTCTGGACCGCCGGCAGAATCGTCGCCGGATGCAGCACCTTCGCCCCGAAGTAGGCCAGCTCCGCTGCCTCCTCAAAGCTGATCGTCTTCACCCGCAGTGCATCCGGACAGATCCGCGGATCGGTCGTCATGATGCCGTTCACGTCGGTCCAGATCTCGATCGCGCCCGCATGCAGACCGCCGCCCACCAGAGCGGCCGTGTAGTCGCTGCCTCCGCGCCCCAGCGTGGTCGTGATGCCCTCCGCGTTCGCTCCGATAAAGCCGCCCATCACCGGCGTCTCGCCGCGCTCCAGCAGCGGCAGCACCAGCGCCGTCAGCTTGGCCTCGATCTCGGCCTCCTGCGGCACCGCCTTGCCGTAGTGGCTGTCGGTGATAATGCAGGTCCTCGCGTCCACATGTACGCCCTTGAGCCCCCGCTGCTCGAACGCCTCGGCCACGATCCGGCTCGACAGCCGCTCGCCGAAGCTCACCACGAGGTCGGCCGTGCGCGGCGTCAGCTCGCCCACCGCCGCAATGCCGCGCAGCAGGTCGTCGAGCGCGTCGAACTCCGCATCGATCGCCAGCTTGATCCGCGAGAAGCGTTCCCGCTCCAGCAGCTGCGTCGCCGTATCGTTATGCCGGTTGCGCAGCCGCGCGCTGATCGCCAGCGCTCCTGCGCGATCTCCGCGGCCCGCCGCCGTCCCGCTCGCAATCAGCAGGTCGGTCACCTTCGCCATCGCCGAGACCACCACCGCCGGCTTCAATCCCCGCCGCCGCCGTCCCGCCACAATCGCCGCCGTCCGCTCCATCGCCACGGCATCCTCGACCGACGTTCCTCCGAACTTCATCACCACCAGCTGAGTACGGGCCACGCTCATGCCGACACCGCCGCCAGCTGCTTCACCGGATCGAGCTTGCCGAGCCGCGCCAGCAGCTCCGCGTTCAGCACCGCCGCTCCCGCCGCGCCGCGGATCGTGTTGTGCGACAGCACCACGAACTTCCAGTCCAGCAGCGGACACGGCCGTAGCCGTCCGACCGTCGCCGCCATGCCCGCTCCGCGCATCCGGTCCAGCCGCGGCTGCGGCCGGTCGTGCGCATGATCGAACTCGACAGGAACGTCAGGCGCGGTCGGCAGGTGCAGCGCCGTCAGCGGCGCAAACTCCGCCCACGCCGCCAGAATCTCCTTGTGCGTCGCCGGCTTGCGCAGCTTGATGCTCACGCACTCGGTATGTCCATCCTCGACCGCCACGCGATTGCAGTGCGCGCTCACCTTCGCATCCAGGAACTCGACCTTATTCCCGGCGAAGCGGCCCAGCAGCTTGCCAACCTCTTCCTGGAGCTTTTCCTCTTCATTCTTGATGAATGGCACCACGTTGCCCAGAATGTCCAGCGACGGCACGCCCGGGTATCCCGCTCCGCTCACCGCCTGCATGGTCGAGACGAACAGGCTCTCGATCCCGAAGCGCTCTTCCAGCGGCTTCAGCGCCAGCACCAGCCCAATCGCCGAGCAGTTCGGATTGGTGACGATGTACCCGCCTGTCTCCTGCCGCCAGCTCTGCCGCCCGATCAGGTCCAGATGGTCCGCGTTCACCTCCGGAATCACCAGCGGCACGTCCTCGACCATGCGGAACGCACTCGAGTTCGAGATCACCGCGCAACCCGCAGCCGCGAACTTCGGCTCCAGCTCGCGCGCAATGTCCGCATCGAGCGCCGCAAAGATGATCTTCGGCAACGGCCCCGAGCCGCCCTCGGGCGTGTTCGGCTGCACCACCATCTCCGCAATGTGTTTCGGCAGCGGCGTGTCCAGCTTCCAGCGGCAGGCCTCGCCGTAGGTCTTGCCCGCGCTGCGGTCGCTGGCCGCAAGCCAAGTAATGTTGAACCACGGATGATTACTGAGCAGCTGAATGAATCGCTGGCCGACCATTCCAGTCGCGCCGAGGATACCTACGTTGCGCCGTTCCATAATCTTTCCAGCATATCGTGCTGCGCCCGCCCGCGCCACGCCCGCCCCGCCGGAGGCCCATGTCCCACCTTGATTCCCCAACAATCCGGATTCCATGTCTCGCTGTTGAGACATGGAATCCGTCATAAATGGATCACGGAATCCTAGCCCCGGTAATACTCCTCCACCACCCGCCCGCGCCGCCGCGTATAGTAGCCGCGCCCGCCCGTCCCGCTCCACACCACCACCGCGGCGATCGCATGAATGAGGAACCACAGGCTCAGCCCCTGGTCGCGATAGATCAGCACCAGGATCAGCACCCGCGGCAGCAGCAGCGCCAGGATCGGCGCAATCAAACTATCCAGATGAAACCGCACCAGGTCGCGGTCGAACCACGCCACCACCAGCGCCACCCGCGGCAGAAACAGCGCGAACACAAGAAACCACAGCGGAAGGCTATGGACGGACAAGGACTGGACGGAAAGCAAGAGCATGTGATCGGTGGTTAGACTCATCGGACGTTATTCGGCCTCTCCAGGTACTTTAGGTTGCGATGTACAACTGGCCTGAATCGTTGTACATCGCACCGCATTTCCCGAGATTCTATCCTCGCCGCAGTGCCCCGAGTCTTAAATCCTCACCAGGTCGCTAGCTGCCCGCCGAGTAGCTGAACTCCGCCTTCGTCGCCGCCCCCGCCGTCACCGTCACCTCAATCGTCTGTTCGCCCAGCTTCTCCTGCACCGCGCCCAGCGTGTACTGGCCAGCCGGCAGCCCCTTGATCTCAAAGTGCCCATCCGTCCCCGTCACCGCGAAGAACGGTGTCGCCGAGACGTTGACGAACGCGTTCATCCACGGATGGTTGTTGCAGCGCACCGGAATCATCTGCTCCACATGGTTGAACTGCTCGACCTGCGGCTTTCCCTTCGGCGCCTGCGAGATATCGATCGGCACGCTGCCCGCCGCCGTCGGCATGGTGTGGACGTTATGCATCGTTATATCCGAGTTGCGGAACTCCACCGATCCGCTGCGCATCACTCCCACCACATGCGGCGTATACCGGCAGCCCTTCTGGTCCATCACCACCGGAGCACCCGCCGCTGGTAGGTAATTCATGGCCGCCGCCGGCCCGCTCTTCACATAGACGAACACATTGCCCAACCCGCCGTTCTTCGCCGCGATCTGCTCGGAGTAGACATCGCCCCCGCCGCTCATTCCGCAGGCCGGGTCCATGCTGGTGTCGATCAGCACCGGCGTCGGCGCCTTGCCCGCAAAGTGCACCGTCCCGCTCACCGCGCCCAGCGTCGCCGGATCAAGCGGAGCCGACGAGGTAGCAGCCGCCGGTGTCGCGGCCAATCCCGCACCGCTCGTGCTTCCAGGCTGCGACGAGGACTTGCATCCCGCCACGCCCAGCCCAGCCACAACCGCCGCTGCCACAACCCAACTCAACCGCTGTCTCATCCGCTTCTCCAACTCCGATGTAACTTTTGTCATTCCCATTCCACAGCGCAGCGGAGGAATCTGTTTTTTCCCTCCACCCCGCTGCGCCGCGAAGATTCCTAGACTCCCAGCGCCTCGACCACGGCATCGGCGAACGCCCTGGTCCCGCTGGTTCCGCCCACATCCTTGGTCAGCGTCTTGCTCGCCGCGTACACCGTCTCCAGAGCCTTCTGGATCAGATCCGCCGCCGCCGGCTCATCGATATGCCGCAGCATCAGCACCGCCGACTGCAGCAGCGCCGTCGGGTTCGCCAGATCCTTGCCCGCAATATCCGGAGCCGAGCCATGCACCGCCTCAAAGATCGCGCACTCCGCCCCCAGGTTCGCTCCCGGAACCAGTCCCAGACCGCCCACAAACGCGCTGCACAGATCGCTCAGAATATCGCCGTACAGGTTCTCCGTCAGGATCACGTCGTACTGGTACGGATTCAGCACCAGCTGCATGCAGGTGTTATCGACGATGTGCTCCGCATAGGTGACCTCCGGGAAGCCCGCCGCCATCTTGCGCGCGCAGTCCAGAAACAGCCCGTCGGTCAGCTTCATGATGTTCGCCTTGTGGATCGCATGCACCTTCTTGCGGCCGAACTTACGCGCATACTCAAACGCAAATTTGGAAATTCGCGTCGACCCCTTCTCGGTGATGATCTTCAGGCTCTGCGCCACGCCCGGCACCACCATCACCTCGAGGCCCGCATACAGGTCTTCCGTATTTTCGCGCACGATGATCAGATCCACGCCCGGATAGTTCGTCTTCAGCCCGGGCAGGTTCTTGATCGGCCGGAAGTTCGCATACAGGTCGAACTTCTTCCGCAGGGTCACGTTGATCGAAGCGAACCCGCCGCCGATCGGCGTCGTCACCGGCCCCTTCAGCGCGACGCGATTCTGCTCGATCGACTCATAGAGCGCCTTGGGGATGTACTCGCCGGTCTGGGCAAACGCATCCGCGCCCGCCGCAAAGGTATGCCAGTCGAAGCTGACGCCCGTCGCCGCCCCTGCGGCCTCCACGATGCGAACCACCGCGCCCGATACCTCTGGCCCAATCCCGTCGCCGGGAATCAACGTAATCTTATGCGTCCGCTTGCCTGCCGTCATGCCCTTGTCTTCTCCCTGAAATGAAGTGCATTCCATCGTTTTGGTTGGTTACCGCATGGTTTCGTCGTTTCGGGGGCGCCGTCTCTTTTTTGGTTGTCATTCCCGAGCGCAGTGGAGGAATCTGCTGTTCCGCTCTCCTACCGCCGCCGAACATCCTTGCCGTTCAGCAGCTCCTCCAGCTCCTCCTTGAACTCGCGCACATCCTTGAAGTCGCGATACACGCTCGCGAACCGTATATAGGCAACCGTGTCGATCTCCTTCAGTCGGCTCATGATCAGCTCGCCCACCTCGCGCGTCGACCGCTCCCGCTCCGGCGAATCCACCACGAACGCCTCGGTCTGGTCGACGATCTCCTCCAGCTTGATCGCCGCCACCGGCCGCTTCTCGCAGGCATGCAGCAGCCCGCTCAGCACCTTCTGGCGGTCGAACTTCTCCCGCCGGCCGTCCTTCTTGACCACCATGTAGGGAATCTCGTCGATGCGTTCATAGGTAGTGAAGCGCTTGTTGCAGCGCTCACACTCGCGCCGCCGACGGATCGAATCCGCCTCTTTACTCTCGCGCGAGTCGACCACTCGATCCTGGGCAAATCCACAATAAGGGCACTTCATCTGATACGGCGATTCTAGCAGCGCCACCCTCCGCCACCCCAAACGCCCCGCGCCAGACCACCGAGTACCGCACAACCAAGCCCCGGGGTGCCCCAGGTCTCGCCCCTGAGACCTGGGAGTCGGCGCGACGATCTCGGCCCCCCCGAAAACCAAGCGCCCCATCGTCGCGAAATCCCCGGGTGCCCCATTCATCGCGCCTCTGTCTCACGCGATGGGTGGGATGAAGACCCCAGACCGGGTGCCCCATCTTCGCGACGGCCTCATTCGTCGCTAAGGTAGGCATCGTTTGCGGAAGCAAACGACCACTCCCGGCTATCAGAAAACTTCGCCATCCTGAGCGCAGCCTCTTGCAGTCTCATCGCAAGAGGCGCAGTCGAAGAACCCCGATACCTACGGTACGACCCATGCGGTTCGCACCTTTCAACCCAGACCTTCCGCTCTCCGCAATCTCACACGGATCAAGATCTCAATTCTTCGAAGGCCGCTCAACCGAATCGACAATCACCAAGTCCACCGAACCCTTCTGCGCAGCCAGCTTCAGCCCAAGCTGCTCCCGCAGCGCCTCCGGAAACGTCGTCCCCTCCGACTCGGTCTGGGCCCCAAGTCGCTCCGGCGTAAACTCGAGCGCGAAGTCATAGCTCCCGCCGAGCCCCGTCTGATCCACCACCGGCCGCTCCAGCTCCCCGATCCCAGCCAACGAGCGTGCAATAAAATCCAGGCTCACATTGCGCGCGCCCACATTCATACCGCCCAGCCCGCCGGCCGCGCTCGTCGGCATCAGCGCCAGTCCACCGCAAACCTCCGGATACCCGCCCACCACGCCCGCCGCCGGAGAAGGGGAAGCAGCGCAGGAGCCGTCCTGCTCTCCATGCGGACGGAGCTTGGGCCCGGTCCTCCCCGGCTTGGCCAGCACCAGCCCGAAGACCGGCAGCTGCCGCGCCTCCTCATGCACCCGCAACCGAAAGCGATCCGCCAGCAGAGACCGCATCATCAGCCGCATCTGCTCCTTGCTCGGATCGCGAACCTCCGACCGCGCCTCGATATCGAACCGATCGGTCATCACCCACTCCGGCAGGCGCTGCCGCACCACCTGCAGCTGGCTGATCGTAAGCTTGTACGCAAACGCGATGTAGGTGATCAGCGGCTGATCGCTCGCCGAGAAGACGCCTCCGGTGTGCGTATACATATCCCCAGGACCCAGGGGAAAGTTCGACTCCGGCTTGCTGCCAGACCTGTTCTGCCGCACCGAGGCCACATCGAAGTCCAGCTTACCCACCGCCGCCGCCGCAGACTGCGCACGGCTGTCCGACACCACAAGCAGTAACCCAAAGAAGGCCATCGCTCCGGCTCTCCGGATCACCGACAATCTGCGCCCCTGCGTGATTGCTCCAGTCAGCATAGCCACCATCCTTACTGAGGTTGTTGCCGCTGCAGTGTACCCGGTTCCGACTACATTACCTCGCTGCCGCCGCCTCACTCTCGCTCGCCGCGCTCTTCAGACTCACCCGCTGCACCTGCGCGAACAGAAAACCCGCCGGCATGATGCTCAGCAGCGTCACGATCAGCAGCAGCGCCCCGCACGCCGTCGCCGACTCCACCGGCGCTCCGTAGAACGTCCGCATCGCCGCCGCCGTCACTGCAATCTGCGTGAACCAGCCCACGATCGGCAGCTGCACCAGCGACCCGCCGATGCTCGCGCCCATCAGCAGCATGGTCTGCGAGAAGGAGATCGTCGCCAGCTGCGGCGTCTCCACAAACGCATGCAGCGTCTCCACGTACGCCATTCCGATCATGCCCCACGCCGCCACCGAGATCCCCAGCGCCGACGCCAGCTGTCCCGCCGACGACAGCGAGCGCAGCCCATCGCGAAACTCCAGAATCTTCGCCGCCACGCCCTCGGCCAGCGGCTGCGACAGCCTCCCCAGCACCCGCCGCGCGACCTCCGCCACCGGCCCGCCCCAGCTCCGCACCACCAGCGCGAACACCCCCAGAAACGCCGTGCCCGCCAGGCTGATCACGCCCGTCCGCACAAACACCTCGTGATGCGGCAGGTTATGCGGCGTCACCGCCAGCGCGCAGGAGAAGATGATCGCCGCCGCCCCCAGGTCGAACATCCGCTCGATCGTATACACCGCCACCTGCGAGCCCAGCGACAGCTCCACCCGCTTGGCGATCAGGTACGGCCGCGTCAGATCCGCCAGCCGCCCAAACAGCGCCACCGCCGTAAATCCGATGAACTGCGCCCCCACCGTCGAGAACGTTCCAATCTTCTTCGTCGGCCCCAGCAGCACCGCCCATCGCCACGCCCGCATCCAGTAGGTCGCATAGATCAACGCCACCCCGGCCAGGACATGCGCCAGCCCCACATGCCGCAGTTGCCGCCAGAACATCCCCCAGTCGAACTGTATCCGGTTGCGGAAGACCACCACCAGCGCCACCAGCGCGGCCGCGACCACCACCCACACCATCCTCTGCTTCTTCATCGAACCCCTTCCAATCCCGCGTGACCCTGCCGATCGTCCTGATTTGCGATCGTCGTAATTTGGTTGTCATTCCGCAGCGAAGCGGAGGAATCTGCTCGGCTCTGCCCAGATCGCAACAGAACGACTCTACCGCGTCCCCAAGCTCACCAACGCCGTCGTCCCCACCGCCCGCTGCGCCGCATCGCGCCGAGCCGTCTCAATCGCCAGCAGCTTCCTCCGGTTGAACTCCCGGATCACCCGCGCCACATACGCCTGCGTCTCTCGAAACGGCGGAATCCCGTGGTAGCGGTCGACCGCCGCGGGCCCGGCGTTGTACGCCGCCAGCGCCAGCGCCACATTGTCGTGATACCGCGTCAGCAGCTCGTCCAGATAAGCCGTCCCGCCTGCAATATTCTGCTCTGGCCGAAACGCATCCGCGACCCCCTGCTGCTTCGCCGTCTCCGGCATCAGCTGCATCAGTCCCTCAGCTCCAGCCCGCGAGACCGCCCGCACCTGCCCGCCGCTCTCGGCCTTCACCACCGACGCCAGCAGATCCTCATCTATACGGTGCCGCGAACCAGCGCTCGCCAGCATCGTCTCCATCTCCGCCCCGGTTAGAGGAGCATCCGCCGTGCGCGCAGCACCGCCCGCGGTGCGCGGAGGACCCACCGGGTCGGGAATCGTCTCCACCCCGCTCACCGCATCCGCCGCCACATCGACATAGCTCCCATCGGCATCGGCGGCGCTCGCCGGAAACAGATACAGCCGCACCTTTCCGTCTTCGATCGCCTCCTGGCGAACGCAGTCGAACGCAAACCCATTGCGCAGCGTCACATGCTCGGCTGCGCGCGCCATCGGCAGCAACGCCAACACCGCTGCCCCCGACAGCAGGCCGGTCCTTAAGCCTGGGATCTTGATTCTCACCCCCCTAGGCTACCATCGGCCTATATCGGTCTAGCGCCCGAGTTCCATCCCGTGAACACGTCCGTTACCAATCGCCGCATTACGCTCGAGCGCCTGCCCAATCGCGACCGCCACCCCGTGCCGGTCATGATGTCCGCCCAGCTCCCACCCGCGCTCCCGCGCAGTCGCCTTCAGATCCTCCGGAGCGTTCTCCATCAGCACCGGCCGCCCTGCGATCTCCAGCATCGACAGATCGTTCCAGTTGTCCCCAATTGCCATCATCTCCGCCGCGCTGATCCCGAACCCCGCCGCCAGCCGCAGCAGCGCCACTCCCTTCGAGCAGCCCGCCGGCAAGATATCCACCAAACTCAAATCGCGGTCCGGATACTCCGTCCGGCTCAACACAACCTCCACCCCGTCCAGTTCCATGGTCTGCACCGTCCCCGCCACGCCCGACACCCCCGACACCCTAGACATTCCCGGCGCAAACACCCGAGCATCCTCCAGCAGCCGCCGCTCCGCTCGCCGCATCCGCTCAATCGTCCCGCACAGCATCATCTGGATCGGAGCGTCGTCCTCCAAGCCCAGCCGCAGCGCCTGCTCGATCGGCCGCACGTGCTCGATATACGGCTCATTGGCCGCCATCCACCGCCCGATGCTGGAGTGCAGCTCCTCCATCTCCTCGACCACCAGAGCGCCGCGCGCATCCTCACCATCCGGCTGCACCCGGTCGAAGGTAATCACCAGCGCATTGCGAAACTCCGCCAGATGCTCGCACAGCCACAGCGCCGTCTCCCGCTGCATCAGTGTTCGCTCGATCAGCCGAGTCCCCGACGTCCCCGTTCCCACCGTCCGGGTGACCGTCCCGTTCGAGCTCACCAGCGCACTCTCCGCCCGCAGCCCCAGATCGCGCAGGATCCGCATCGCATAGCAGTGCCGCCGTCCGGTGGCCACCACCACCTCGATCCCCGCCTGCTCGGCCGCCCGCAGCGCCGCCAGATTCTCCTCGCTCACCCGGCCATTCAGCCCCAGCAAGGTGCCGTCCATATCCACCGCGATCATGCGGATCGGCGCCGCTCCATTCCCCACGTTTAAGGCCCTGGTCTTCACCCCAATATTCTCTCATCACCGCCCGTTCGATCCTGTAAGTGTTTGCCTGTCAGTCATTTACTGGAAATTCATTGGACTTTAATCGAGTTCCGCGCCAGACTGGAAGCAGTAGCACAAAGGTTTGTGTATGTTGTACAAAAAAGTTGCAAGCTCCCTCGGGAGTCTCTACTCCGCTTCTAGTTCCAGCAGTCCGCTTGGTCCACAGCCGTCCTCGCAGCCCTTTTCTCCGCTGTCGTCCAGAATGGCTGCACAGACCTCCTCCCAGCCCGCACCCCGCCTGGTTCTCGTTCCCTCCGGCGGCGGCGGCGAGCCCAGCAAGACCCCCTCTCCGCTCCTCGACCTGATCTCCATCTCCGCCCACCGCTGCAGCTCCTTCTTCGCCGAAGCCGCGGTTCTCGTCCTGGTCCTGGCCCTGCTCGACCGCTTCATGCTCAAGGGCCGCCTGGGAGCAGGATGGATCTTCAGCGCGCTCGCGATCAGCCTCCTCCTGCTTGCCGCCAGCATCGCCACCGAGTTCACGGCGCGCCGCTGGCTCAAAGCCCATTAGCGCCTCATCCCGGCGTGAACCGGGTGCCCCATGTCTCGCCTTTGAGACATGGGTTGGATCGCCGCGTTCTCATCCAGCGGTTTCTAATCCGGGGCAGCGCCGGAATCGAAGAGTTTGGCGAGATCGCGAGCGCCGTGCCGCACCCGCAGGACTGTGACCGCGTCGTCCGACGGCAGATGGAAGATCATGTAGTTCGGGAAGCGGCGAACAACAAAGGCACGCAGCCCCAACAGAGCGAGCGATCCTTCCACCGCCACGAGAAACATGCGGCCCAGAGAGGGGCTGGCTGACTCTCCACGCAAATATCTTGCAGTCGCACGCAGATCCTGCCGTGCCCCGGGGGCAAGGCGGACCGCACTCACGAAGCGTCTTGCTTCCGCGGAGACTCTGCCTCGACCTCTGTCCGAAGCTCCTGCCGCTCAGCTGGACCCATCTCGATCGCGGGTCCACTCCTCAGCCCGCGGATCAACTCCTCTTCGAGCTGCTCCCGCGTGACCGGGGTTTCGTCCTGGATGATCTCGCCCATGACCACTCCTTTGGCCACATTCTAGCCCCAGCAAATCCAGTACCATCGAGTCATGCCCCAGATCGCCTCGCTCGAATGCTCCCGCTGCCAGCACCACATCTCCGCTGAGACCCTCGCGTCTGCCCCCCAGACCCTCTGCCCGCTCTGCGCCGGCTCCCTCTACGTCCGCTACGACATGGACAGCCTCAAGCGCACCGCCCGCCGCGACAACGTCGCCGCCCGCGCTGCCGCCTCTCCTGCCTCGCTCGGCATGTGGCGCTACGCTGACGTCCTGCCCGACGCTACCCCCGTTACCCTGGGCGAGGGCTGGACCCCCATGCTACGCAGCAAACGCTACCCCGGCCTCTTCCTCAAGGAGGAGGGCGCCAACCCCACCGGCACCTTCAAGGCCCGCGGCCTCTCGCTTGCCGTCACTATGGCGAAGCACTACGGCCTCCAGCACCTCGCCGTCCCCTCCGCCGGCAACGCGGCCGGAGCCCTGGCCGCCTACGCCGCCGCCGCCGGCATCGCCGCCCACATCTACATGCCCCAGGACGTCCCCTTCGCCAACTACCTCGAGGGCGTCATCTACGGCGCCGACGTCCACATGGTCGACGGCCTCATCTCCGACTGCGCCCGCCTGGTCGGCGAACAGATCAAGGCGCAGAAGGCCGCCAACCTCCCCGCCGAACAAATCTGGTTCGACATCTCCACCCTGAAGGAGCCCTACCGCGTCGAGGGCAAGAAGACCATGGGCTACGAGCTCGCCGAGCAGCTTGGCTGGCAGTACCCCGACGCCGTCTTCTACCCCACCGGCGGCGGCGTCGGCCTCATCGGCATGTGGAAGGCCTTCGAGGAGATGGAGGAGCTCGGCTGGATCGAGAAGGGAGGCAAGCGCCCCAAGATGTACGCCCTCCAGGCCACCGGCTGCGCCCCCATCGTCACCGCCTTCGACGCCCACAAGCCCGCCAGCGAGTTCTTCCAGAACGCCCAGACCTTCGCCGCCGGCCTGCGCGTCCCCAAGCCCTACGGCGACCACATCATCCTCGACATCCTGGAAAAGTCCGGCGGCAAGGCCATCGGTTCTTCGGAAGAGGCGATCCTCGCCAGCATTCTCGACTGGGCCAAGCACGAGGGCATCTTCCTCTCCCCCGAAGGCGCCGCCGCCACCGCCGCCTACGACTCGCTCATCGCCTCAGGCGAACTGAAACCCAGCGACCGCGTCGTCCTCTTCAACACAGGCGCCGGCCTAAAGTACACCGACATGACCGCCGAGGCCATGCACCTCCGCCGCCCCGGCACCCTGCCCACCAGCCAACCGGTCGGCGGCATCATCCTCCCCCAATAACCACCACCGCCGCAACCACCCGGCACCGGGTGCCCCATCCCGCCGCGGTTTCATCGCGGCAGACCGGGTCCCCGGTGGACGTCTTTGGTCCGCTGGGGTGGAGGGTGGGGTATCGGGCGAAGCGAGACCGCCTTTCTTCGCCTGCCCGACAACGAGCCGGGGCCCCATCCTTCGCGTCCGCTGCGAAGGGTGGGAGTGGGGGTGCCCATCCTCACCCACCACGTATTCCCTGGCATCGTCACTGTTTTCGAGACGAAAGATCACGTCATATCGACCGAAGCGACAAACAGTCTCACCGTTTGTCGCGGAGTGGAGAGACCCCTGTACTTGCTCCTTGAAGGTGCAGCGAATTGAGCGCCGAACCCGCTAAAACCGCATCCCCAAGCCTTCCGTCCCACCGGACAGCGTCGTATCATTAAGCTCTATGGCTTTCCCCATCAAAGTCTGCATCGTCTGCGAAGAAGAGTTCGAACTGAAACCCGACAAACCCGGCTTCGCCAACCGCTGCCCCACCTGCAGCTCCCCCGAATCCAACGATTCAGCTACCAACCGCTCCATGGACGCCGACGAGCGCAAGTCCCTCGCCGAGGCCAACGAAGCCCGCCGCGCCGCCATCCGCGAACTGCTCTACACCCGCAAGTAGCCCGCACCCGTAAGGCCCTACTCACGGAGCACCGGTAGGGTCCCACGCACTGTAAGCGCTCAAGCCATTGCTTCTCGGTAAGCCAAGGCTGGTAGCCATGGGCTTCAGCCCGTGGTCTCCTTGGCACTGCGAGGGGCAAAAACGGGGCTTTAGCCCCTGGGGTATGCCTATTCTTCCCAGCCTCCATCGCACCTTCCATAAAACTGCTCGCCGTTGACAAACCTGCCCCTCGAGAGAGGGCGGAGTGACCGGCCGCGTGGCTGGCTCGGCATTTTAAAACCGGACCAGAGTCGCTCCGGGGCCCCGGACAAGTCCTGACTTTATTTGGACTTAAGCCATTTCCCGTCTAGACTTTAGGACTTAGAGCGAAGGGGAGGGGGGAAGTACACCGCATGACGTCCGTCCGCAGCCAGATCAGACCCATGCTCGCGCTCGCCCTTCCTCTGGTTCTCGCCGAGGTCGGCTGGATGTTCATGGCCGTCGTCGACACCATCATGGTCGGCCATCTGCCGCGCCCGGCCATCACCATCTCCGCCGCCGCGCTCGCCCAGGTCATCTACAACACCCTCGCCTTCGGCATCGGCGGCGTCCTGCTCGGCCTGGACACCTACATCTCCCAGTCCCACGGCGCCGGCAGGGTGGACGACGCCAACCGCTGGCTGCTCCACGGCCTGGTCCTCGCCGCCCTGCTCAGCGCCCTCCTGATGGCCATCGTCGCCGCCGGCCCCATTGCCCTGCGCCATCTGCCCGTCGACCACGTGATCCTCGACCAGTCCATCGGCTTCCTCCGGGCCCTCAACGCCGGAACCCCCGCGCTTCTGCTCTACCTCACCCTGCGCCGCTACCTGCAGGCCTTCAATCACGTCCGCCCCATCGCCGCCGCCCTGGTCTCCGCCAACCTCATCAACGCCGTCGGCGACTGGCTGCTGCTCTTCCCCCACCACCTCGCCGGCCACCGCTTTGGCGGCTACGGCGTCACCGGTGCCGCTCTCTCCACCTCCATCGCCCGCTTCTACCTCGCCGGCGTCCTGCTCGCCGCCATCTGGTACGTCAACCGCAAACACGGCTACGGCCTGCGCGCTGTCTTCAAGCCGCTCCACTTCGAGCGCTGGCGGCTCGAGCGACTCGCCCTGCTCGGTGCTCCGGTCGGCGGTCAGATCTTCGTCGAGATCTCCATCTTCGCCGCCGTCACCGCGCTCATCGGAACCCTAGGCCCTCTTCCGCTCGCCGGCCACGAGATCGCCCTAAACTGTGCCAGCATCACCTTCATGGTCCCCTTCGCCATCTCGGCTGCGGCTGCCGTCCGCGTCGGTCAGGCCATCGGCCGCCGCTCTTCCGCCGAGGCCGCCGCCGCTGGCTGGACCGCCATCGCCCTCGGCGCCGGCTTCATGCTCACCGCCTCGGCCGCCCTTCTCCTGCTGCCCCACACCATCGCCCGCGGCTTCACCGGCGACCCCGCCGTGATCGCCGCCGCCGTCCCCCTGCTCCTGGTCGCCGCCGCCTTCCAGTTCTTCGACGGCCTCCAGGTCACCGCCTCCGGAGCCCTGCGCGGAGCCGGCAACACCCACGCCGGCCTGCTGGTGCAGCTGGTCGGCTACTGGGTCCTCGGTCTTCCCCTCGGCCTCCTGCTCGGCTACCACTTCAAATTGGGAGCGCTCGGTCTCTGGCTCGGTCTCTGCGCCGGCCTCATCTTCGCCGGCATCGCCCTCATCGCAACCTGGCAGCAGACCGCCCGCTCGATCGCAACCCGACCCGGCGCGAGCTAGACCGAGCCCCGAGTTCCTCGGTGGTTGCTTTTGATAACCTTGGACGCGAACAGATGCGAACATCTGCCGCAATATGGAGCCACGGAGAGCTTCCCTGGAGACAGCCAAGCCATCCCGAACCGCTCTCGGCGTCGCCATCCGCAGAGCCTCGCACCAGCTCTACGACAGCGCTCCGCTGGTCTTCGACGATCCGATCGCCGTTCCCATCCTGGGAGAGGCCTTTCGCCCAGCCCTGGAAGAGGCAGCCGCCTCCATCCACGATCGTTTCTCGCTCGGCATGCGAGCCTGGGTCGTCGCCCGTAACCGCTATGCCGAAGACAAGCTCGCCGAGGCCGTCGGCCGAGGCGTCCAGCAATACGTCCAACTCGGCGCAGGCCTGGACACCTTCGCCCACCGCAACCCCTACCCCAGCCTCACCGTGTTTGAGGTCGATCACCCCGCTACCCAGCAGTGGAAGCGCGAGCTCTTGTGCGCCAATGGATTGCCAGCGCCCTCCAACCTGCGCTACGTTCCGGTCGACTTCGAGCGTCAGAGCCTCGCCCATCAACTGGAAAGCTACGGCCTCGATCTCGCGGCTCCAACGGTCTTCGCTTGGCTAGGCGTCGTGCTCTACCTCACCCGTCCAGCCTTTCGTGCTGCGCTCGACCTCATCGCCGCTCTTCCCGCAGGGAGCGGCGTCATCCTGGATTACGGATTACCGCGTCACGCCCTGCCGGACCATGAACTCGAAGCCCGCGACCTGCTCGCTGCCCGCGTCGAAAGCATCGGCGAGCCCTTCCAGTTGTTCTTCACTCCGGCAGAGATCGCCGCTGAACTCACCGCTTTTCGGGGCATCGAAGATCTCAGTCCAACCGAGATCAACGCCCGCTACTTCGCTCACCGCACCGATCGGCTAAGTCTCGTGGGCAGGGGAGGACACATCCTCAGCGCCTGGCGCTAGCTTCAGGCTGACTGTGGCCATCGCAGCCGCCAGCCGCCATCGAGCCGTCACGTGATCGGCAGCTGCTCCCCCGCCGGCGCCTTCACCCTGGTCTTCGACCCCGTCGTCAAGGTTACGGCCGACAGCAGAATCAGCCCTCCGCCCGCCCACGCGCTCGGCCCCAGCTGCTCTCCCAGCACAAAAACGCCTAGCAGCGACCCCATCAGCGGCTCCATGTTCAACAGGATCCCCGCCTGCGAGGCAGGCACCTGGGTCAGTCCCCAGTTCCACAGCAGCGTCGTCGTCGCCGTGCACAGGACTCCGCTCGCAATCAGTGCCAGCCACGCCTTGATCGACACATGCCCGGAGAGAAACGGCACCGGCGGCGCTCCATACCGGACCGGCACCCAGACCAGCAGCATCGCCGTCCCCAGAACCGTTCCGAAGGCCGTCACCGCCACCGGGCTGTGCCCCTCCATCAGCTGCTTGTTCAGCAGGATCCACCCCAGCGCAATCCCCAGCGACACCACCACCAGCAGATCACCCTCCAGCGACGCCCCACCCGCTCCCGTATGTCCACCGCCTCCCAGCGCAATCATGCCCGCGCCGATCGTCGAGGCGGCCAGCGCCACCCACCCGACCCGGTCCATCCGCTCATGCGCGAACACCGCCGCCCCCACCGCCAGGATTACCGGCATCGTTCCCACCATCAGCGACGCATGCGAGACCGTGGTCAGCGACAACCCATAAAACTGCAGCAGAAACTGCACCGGGACGCCCAGAAACGACGCCACCAGCAGCACCCACCACTCCCTGCGGTTAAACCGGGGAGGATGCGTGAACAGCAGCGGCAGCAGCGCCAGCGCCGCAAACAGAAACCGATAGAGCACCATGTGCCCCACGTTCATCTCCGCCAGCGCGATCTTTCCGAAGAAGAACCCACATCCCCACAGCGAACTCGCCGCCGTGCACGCGGCAAATCCCAGCACCTTCCGATTCCGATGCCCCGGATGTCCTGCTTGACCCTCTGCAACCATTCTTCCACTCTCGCACACCCCGGAGTGGAAGAATGGCACAGTCACTCAACGCGGCAGCCCAGCGCGGAGAGCCTCCGCTACCAGACCCGGCAGCTGTTCACCGGCACCATCGGTGCTCCCTTCTTGCACCCGAACGCCTCCGCAAACCCCGGCTGGTTCACGATCGCCCCATTGGCGCGGAAGTGGTCCGGCGAGTGCGGGTTGGTCAGCACCTGGTTCCGCACCTGCTCCGGCCGCGCGTTCTCGCACCAGTTCTGCGCGAACGCAATGTAGAAGCGCTGCGGCGAGGTGAACCCATCCTTCTTCGCCTTCAGGTCCACACCCTCCTTCTTTGCCCGCTCCATATACGCCATATACGCCAGCAGAAGGCCGCCGTTGTCCGCCGTATTCTCGCCCAGGGTCAGCTTGCCGTTGACCTTCACGTCGTCCACCGCGGTAAACCCGCCGTACTCACTCACCAGGCAGTCGGTCCGCGCCTCGAACTTCTTGGTGTCCTCCGGCGTCCACCAGTCCGCCATGTTGCCCTTGGCGTCGAACTTCTTGCCCTCGTCGTCGAAGCCATGCGTCAGCTCATGCCCGATCACCGCTCCGATATGGCCATAGTTCACCGCATCGTCCTGGCTGCGGTCATAGAACGAAGGCTGCAAAATCCCCGCCGGGAAGTTGATGTCGTTCATGCTCGGATCGTAGTAGGCATTCACCGTCGGTGGTGTCATCCCCCACTCGCCATGGTCGACCGGCTGGCCGATCTTGTTCAGCTCGCGATCGTTCTCGAACGCATTCGCGCGCAGCTCGTTGCCCACCGCGTCGTCCCGCTTGACCGTCAGCGCCGAGTAGTCCCGCCACTTGTCCGGATATCCGATCTTGTTCGCCACCCCATGCAGCTTCTCCTTCGCCCGCACCTTGGTCTCCGGCGACATCCACTCCAGTTGGTCGATATCCCGTTCCATCGCAGTCTCGATGTCCTTGACCATCTCGACCATCTTCGCCTTGCTGTCTCCAGCGAAGTACTGCGCTACATAGACCTTGCCCAGTGCCTCGCCCAGAGCTCCATTCACGTTGTTCGAGCAGCGTTGCCAGCGTGCCCGCTGCTCCGGCTGTCCCCTCAGCTTGCGGCTGTAGAAATCAAAGTTCTCCTCATCGAACTGCTTGGGCAGCTGCGCCGCCGTGGTCGTCAGCAGCTGGTAGGTCATGTAGGCCTTCAGCGTCGCCATCGGTGTCGTCCCCAGCACCTGCACCAGGGCAGGGAAGAACCGTGGCGTCATATCGTTGATCTCCGTCACCTGCGGCGAGTGCATCGCCACGAGAAAGCGGTCGAAGTCGAACCCCGGCAGGGTCGCCGCGAACTGCGCGATCGGCTGCAGGTGATAGATCTTCTCCGGGTCCCGCATCTCGGTCACGCTCATCGAGGCCTTCGCCAGCGAGGTCTCGAATGCCAGGATCGCCGCCGCCTCCTGCTTCGCCTGCTCCGGCGTCCTGCCCGCCAGCGTCAGCATCTTCGCCACATGCGCCTCATACTGCTGCCGCAGTTGGATGTCCTTGGCCCCGGTGCGCAGGTAATAATCCTTCTCCGGCAACCCCAGCCCTCCTTGCCCGATCACAGCAATCTGCTTGCTCGCATCCTTGAAATCCTGCTGTTCGCCGTATCCGAAGAAGACATTCACACCCAGCCGTTGCAGCCTGCCCATCACCGCCGGCAGCTGCATCTTCCCGGGCTCTCCGTTGCGCATCCCGTTGATCTCGTCCAGCAGCGGCTGGATCGACGCCAGCCCCTTCTGCTCGATCAGGTCGGTGTTCATGCACGCCGCATAGTAGTCGCCGATCTTCTGCTCCTCCGCGGTGCGCTCCGTTCCACCCGCCGCGGTCTTCGTCAGAATGCCGTTCAGCGATTGCGTATTGACGTTGTACAACACATAAAACTGATTCATGCCCGGCTGATCCGCCGGGATCGGATGGTTCGCCGCAAACTTGCCGCAGGCAAACTTGTAGAAGTCGTCGCAGGGGTTCACGCTGCGATCGAGTGACGTCAGATCGAACCCAGGAATCGGCGTATAAGTCGTGGCCGGCGACCCGCCTGCGGCACCCGCCGCACTGGCTGCCCCCGCCTGCTGGGCAAACGCAGCACCGGTCAGCGACATCGCCGCGCACATCAGGCCTGCGGTCACGGAGATCCGCGCGAATCCATCGCGCCGCGCACCAAGGCTCCTCGGGATTCCCGTTGTTTTCATCATCTTCATCGTCAGCTGACCTTTCAACGCCTTCACGCTCAAATCCGCACCCCCCGTCTTCCAATTAACATTGCTTTCAAAATCGGGCAGTCTCGTTGTATCACCGCTGTAGCCCAAGCGCCATCCAAATCCTTTGGCCGGCGCACCCGCCCAACCCTTGCCGCCGCCAAAATACCTTGCAATTCGGTCAACTCTGGTCAACTCTAGTGTTTACCTGCCGCACGCATTGTGCGAGACTCATCTGCAGAATTGGGGCGCGTTGCGGAACCACCCCGTCTTGCTCCCGTCCGGGCTGCAACAGGTCCCAAACAGAATCCAGACGGACCCGCAACGCGGCTGCCAGCAGTCCATCTCGCACGCCTCGGCCATACGACCATGCCGTCTCCCTCCCTGATCCTCGTCAGCACGGAACGTCGCCGCCGCCCAAGCTCATCCCCCCTCGCCTTTTTTCTGCTCCCTCTGCTTCTTCTGGCGACGTCCCTGCTTGCGCCGCCCGCCCTCGCCAAAGGCCCCACCCCGGCGCAGAGCATCCCGCTCGAATCGCTCGGCTTTCAGAGCATCGCCCCCCGCTATCTGCTCTCCGGCGGCACCATATTCACGCTCGACTACGTCGACAACGAGCATCTGCTCGTCACCTTCGGCGTCGCCCGCCTCATGAAGCGGCTCCCCGATTCTCTGCCCGACGACCAGGACCGGGTAGTCGACGCCGTCCTTCTCGAACTCCCCTCCGGCCGCGAGCTCGCCCGCGCCGAGTGGCGCCTGCGCGACATCGGCCAATACCTCTGGCCGATCGGCCATGGTCACTTCCTGCTGCGCCAGCGCAATCAACTCACCACCTTCGCTCCGCTCGCCCAGCTCCCCTCCGGCGACGCCTTCGGCCAGCATCCCTTCCTCCACTTTGAGAACTCGATCGACGCCATCTACGTCTCTGCCGACCGCGACCTGCTCACCATCGAGACCTCAAAGCACGCCCGCAAACCCGATTCCGCAACCCAGCTCACGACCCAGCCAGCCGGATCGCCCTCCGCCGCAGGAGTCGCAGCCGTCCCGCCCACCTCTCTGGGACCATCTCAGCCCACGCGCCCGCTCACCCTGCGGCGCCGCAATCCCTCACAAACTGCGCAATCCTCCGCTCATCCGGGCGACTCCGACGATCCCGACCATCCCATTCGCATCAACTTCATCCGGCTCCTTTCTCCCACAAAGCCGGGCGGCTCTCTCCTCGCTCAACACGCTGGCTACGTCGATGCGCGCAGGCACCTCGTCATCCCGCTCACCTCCGAGGGCTATCTTCGTACCCGCGACCACTCGAACGCCGGGGTCACGCTGGACTTCGCCACCTTCTCCGGTAAGGTCACCGACCTCGGCGGCTTCGACACCAGCTGCCCGCCCAGTCCCATCTTCCTCACCGCCAGCGAGTTCGTCGCCTTCGGCTGCCGCGGCAGCGAGGACCGCCTCACCCTCGCCGGCTTCAACATCCATGGCGACCTGATGTGGCAGCTGCTCTTCTCCGACACCCAGGCCTACCCCTCCTTCAGCGCCGCCAACTCCGCCGGGCGCTTCGCCTTCAGCCGCACGCTATTGGCGTCGCCGCTCGCCGACTTCCAGGCGCCCTCTGCCGACCAGCTCTCCGCCCAGGAGGTTCGCGTCCTCCAGACCTACAACGGAAAGCAGCTGCTGCGCGTCAACACCTCGCCGATCCAGCGTTCCGGCCAGAACTTCGCTCTCTCGCCCGACGGTCTCTCGCTCGCCATCATCCACGATCCCGTCGATCCCCACCTCACCGAGGTCCAGCACAAGCCCGCCATCGAGATCTATGCTCTCCCGCCGCTCTCCGACAAGGACCGGCATGAGGTCGACGCCGAGGCCGCGCTCGCGCCCCCGCGCAGCGAAGCTCCCATCGTCTTCTCCCTGGCCCAAGTCAAGGAGTCGGTCGCCGCCGCGCACCCCGGCCCGGCCGCCACCCAGACCGACCCCAAGGCCGCCCTGCTGCCGACCCATGCTAAGGTCCCCCCGCTCCCGTTGGTAGCGCCTCCACCCGGCAGCGCCGCCGCAGACTCCCATCCGGCCGGCAGCTTCGTCCCCGTCCCCGCCACGCCTCTGGCCTCCTCGAGCGAAGCGAGTCTAGCCGCCGATGAAGCCAATCCGGCCGCCCGCGAACCAATCCCTGCCACCGGCGAACCAGGCCGGGCCAGCGGCCAAGCCCAGGGTGGAGACCCGCCCGCACCCCACCGCAAGCCGCCCACCCTCTACGACCCAGCCTACGACGGCGACCACGCCCAGCCCGGCCCACCCGACGCCAAACCGCCGCAGCAATAGAAAAAGCCAGCGCATAGGCTGGCTTTGAATCACCACAAACATTGTTATCCCACACGATTTCTCTTGCAGTCCGCGCAAAGGAGAGGCTGCCCGACGAAAGCGCGCTTCAGCAAACGAGCGCGCCGAAGCGCGCTCGTCCCATCCGGTCAGCTAGCTACTAAGCGGCCTTCCTCGTGGCCACAGCCTTCACACGTGCGTTCAGGCGGGCCTTGTAGCGGCTGGCGGTGTTCTTGTGCAGAACGCCCTTCTGCACGCTCTTGTCCAGGATCGACGCCGTCTCCCGGTACTGCGTGGTCGCCGCCGCGTGATCGCCTGCGGCGATTGCCTCGCGCAGCTGGCGCAGCGTGCCGCGCAGCTTGCTTTTGTTCGCGCGGTTTACCGCGGTCTTCGCAACGGTCTGACGTGCGCGCTTCAGGGACGAAACATGATTTGCCATAAACTCTCTTCTCTAAACCCGCATAAATGTCGGGGAAATGGGTTGCAGGCCCAGCCTGTTAAGCATCAGTCGGCGAAAGCCGGCAGCTGAAACTTTCGGGTCACCGGTCGAGACGCAGCTGGACCCCAGCGACGCATAAACCCTGCAAGCACTAAGTCTACGGAACTCCGCAGCCAAGGTCAACCCGGCCGGTGTGGGCCGGTGTGGGAACTCTCGTCGCCTCCCTCCGAAGTTCAGCTGAAAATTGGCTTGACGCCAGCCCCCCGAAGTTCTACTCTGTGCCCATTCGAGACCACTATTTGGCAACACCCGCCAACCCGGTCGCAATCCCCCCAATCAGTCACAACCGTCCGTCGGCTCGCGGCCTCCTCCGCTCAGCCCCCAGACCCAGTTTGCCGCTTCGTCCCCTCCACCACATGCGTCTAATCCCTGAAACCCCTGACGGAGGTCAGATCATCGCTTGAATAAAAAAACCCTCGACATCACTGCTGGCATTGAGCCCCTATACGGGACCCACGACGAAAATCTTCGCCTCCTGGAAGACGGCCTGCACGTGACCATCGATCTCCGCTCCGACGGCATTCACGTCACCGGAGCTGACGAGGCCATCGACCGCGTAGCCCGCGTCTTCAGCGATTACGAGTACCTCCGCAAGTCCGGCATCACCCTCCAGAACGGCGAACTCAACGGCATGCTCAAACTGATGGTCGCCGACCCCGCCATCACCCTGCGCTCGCTGGTCGAATCGGGCAAACAGCGCTCTGCCGGCGTCAAGCGCATGGTCCAGCCCCGCTCCCCCAATCAGCGCAAGTACGTCGAGGCCATCGAGCAGTCCGACATGACCTTCGGCATCGGCCCCGCCGGCACCGGCAAGACCTACCTCGCCGTCGCCATGGCGGTCGCCGCCCTCACCTCCAAACGCGTCAGCCGCATCATTCTCGTCCGCCCCGCGGTCGAGGCCGGAGAGCGCCTCGGCTTCCTCCCCGGCAGCCTGCAGGAGAAGGTCGATCCCTACCTCCGCCCGCTCTACGACGCCCTCTACGACCTGCTCGACCAGGACAAGGTCGACAAGCTGCTCGAGCGCAACGTCATCGAGGTCGCCCCGCTCGCCTTCATGCGCGGCCGCACCCTCAACGACGCCTTCATCATCATGGACGAGGCCCAGAACACCACCACCGAGCAGATGAAGATGTTCGTCACCCGCCTCGGCAACAACTCCAAGGCCGTCATCACCGGAGACCTTACCCAGACCGACCTGCCCAACCCCAAGAGGTCCGGCCTGCTCGAGGCCCTCAACGTCCTCGATGGCGTCGAAGGCATCCGCTTCTGTCACTTCGAGGACGTCGACGTCGTCCGCCATCACCTCGTCCAGCGCATCGTCCGCGCCTACGATAGCTACGGCCGCGCCCAGCAGCAGCTCCCCCTCGGCCTCGGCGACACCGTCCCCGACGCCGCTCTTCCCGCGCCAATACAATCCATTCCCAAGACCCAATAGTCCACGAATCTACGCAATCAACGATCGACCAACAGGGGGCGAATCCGGCCCCCTGTTGACTTTGAGAGAGCGCGCGCGTGAGAGCCGTCATCCTGTGAGCGGAGCTCTCGCGGCCTCATCGCGAGAGGCGAAGTCGAAGGACCCGACGAAATACGTCTCGCCACGACCGCCAGCTCATTTCTGCCCGGATTTCTCTAGCGGATTGGCTGGACCGTCCCAAGAATATGTCGATGCGCTCCGGGGTTTGCTTTTCTGTCTCCGGAAGCAGCGAGACAAGGTACATTAGGGAATCCCACATCCCACCGCTGCACCCCGGAGAGCCTTCATGCCCCTGTCCCTCCGCACCGCCGTAGCCGTCTTTCTCCTCACCGCCTCTGCTGCCATCGCTCAGACCGGCTCCGCCGACCGCGCCCAGATCCTCAAACTCGTCGACGCCAACGCCGCACAGTACAAGCAGGTCTCCAAAGAGATCTGGGGCTTCGCCGAGCTCGGCTATCACGAGGACAAAAGCTCCGCTCTGCTGCAGGATCAACTCAAAAAAGCCGGCTTCTCCGTCCAGGCTGGCGTCGCCGACGAGCCCACCGCCTTCGTCGCCTCCTACGGCTCCGGCAAGCCCGTCATCGCAATTCTGGGCGAGTTCGACGCCCTCCCCGGCCTCTCCCAGCAGCCCGTCCCCACCCGCCAGCCCATCGTCAGCGGAGCCCCCGGCCACGGCTGCGGACACAATCTCCTCGGCTCCGGTGCCGCTCTCGCCGCCGTCGCCGTCGCGAACTACATGGCCGAGCACCACGTCGCCGGCACCCTCCGCTACTACGGCACCCCCGCCGAAGAGGGCGGCTCCGGCAAGGTCTACATGGTCCGCGCCGGCCTCTTCAATGACGTCGACATCGTCCTCCACTGGCACCCCGCCGACCGCAACGCCGTCAACAACGGCGGCCTGCTCGCCGTCACCTCCGCCCGCTTCACCTTCCACGGAGTCGCTGCCCACGCCGCCATGGCGCCCGACCGCGGCCGCTCCGCACTCGACGCCGTCATGCTCATGGGCAATGGCATCGAGTTCCTGCGCGAGCACGTCCCCGCCAACACCCGCATCCACTACGTCATCACCAAAGGCGGCGTCGCCCCCAACATCGTTCCCGACCTCGCCGAGATGGAGCTGATGGCCCGCAACCCCTACAACGAAACCCTAGACGGCATCTGGGCCCGCATCCTCAAGATCGCCAATGGCGCCGCCATGCTGACCGACACCACCCTCGAGATCCGCAACATCGGCAGCGACGCCAACATCATCCCCAACGACGCCCTCGCCCCCGTCGCCCAGAAGAACCTCGAGTTCGTCGGCGGCTTCAAGCTCGATCCCGCCCAGACCGAGTTTGCCCTCAACCTGCAGAAGACCCTCCCCGCCGGAGCCGCACCCAGCCTCGACCTGACCGACAGCATTCAGCCCCTGCGTCCCTTCGACCCCAACGCTCCCGCCGCCTCCACCGACGTCGGCGACATCAGCTGGAACGTCCCCACCATCGGCTTCGGCACCGCCACCTTCGTTCCCGGAGTCGCCGCGCATACATGGCAGGCCGCCGCCTCGGCCGGCATGAACATCGGCCAGGACGGCATGGTCATCGCCTCCAAGGCACTCGCCCTCACCGCCGTCGACCTCTTCCTTACCCCCAGCCTTGTCGCCGCCGCCCAGCAGGACTTCCACCGTCAACTCCAGGGCAAAACCTACGAGTCCGCCATCCCCGAAGCCCAGAAGCCACTTCTCAACTACCGCGACAACAACTAGAACTGGGCCGTATCCACCGATAGGCCTCCGGTGGACATCGGATAAACCCAAGAGCTGTCATCCTTGAGCGAAGCCTCGCACGGCTCTATCGTGCGAGGCGAAGTCGAAGGACCCCGAGAATCTCCACCACCCGCAATACCGCTCGCACCTTTTCTACTGGACTCCGCCTCTCCAGAGTGCTGCCACCTCCCGACCCCACCAGAATGCGGTACCATCAACAGCAGAGGGCTCGCCGCCTCTGCTGTTGTTCCCCGTCCGGCTCAACGCAGCGAAGGCTCGGCCCCATGCACAACCCACGATGATCACCATCGACCCTCCAAGTAGTTCCCCATCGCACAAGTCGACCGCGGCTTCCTCTTCGTCTGCTCTGCCGTTGGATGGCCTGTCCCGCTCCGGCCTGACCCGCTTCCTCAACCGCGCCCGCTGCTCCGTCGGTCTGGCGGGCGAGGTCGAGGTTCTGCTCACCGGCGACGCCGAACTCAAGCGCCTCAACCGCACCTTCCGCGGAAAAAACAAGGCCACCGACGTCCTCAGCTTCCCCACTCCCGCCGAGATCGCCGACCACAACGCCGGCGACCTCGCCATCTCGCTCGAGACCGCCGCCCGCCAGGCCAACGCCTTCGGCCACAGCCTCCGCGACGAGATCCGCATCCTCCTGCTCCACGGCCTGCTCCACCTCTCCGGCCTGGACCACGAGACCGACTCCGGCGAGATGGCCGCCCGCGAGGCCGAGCTGCGCCGCGAACTCCGCCTGCCCAACGGCCTGATCGCCCGCACCGAAGCCCCCAAAGCCCAACCCAAAGCAGCCAAGCAAAGACCCAGGCCGCGCACCGCCAAGCTGCCGGCACTCAAGAAACCCACGCCCAGCAAACCCGCAACACGCAAGCTCGCAACCGGCAAGCCCAGGCGGACCCGCTCATGAGCGCCGCCTACCCACTCGCGCTCCTCGTCCTGCTCGTCGTCCTCACGCTCGCCGCCTACGTCGATCGAGTCTACTCCGAGATGGGCAAGTTCCTCGCCCGCGAGTATCAGGACAACATCGACTCCTGGAACGAGGCCGTCGAGCCCCGCCTTCTGCTCGGTCGCGAGTCGAACGCGCTCGCTGCCTCTGTCCTCCGCCAGCTCACGCTCGCCGCCCTGGCGCTGCTCGCCGGCCTCCGCCTCTACAGCCACACCCTGGTCGCTCCGCCGCTCAGCGAGATCGCCCGCACCGTCGCCGAACTTATCCTCTTCATCCTCCTCTTCGACCGCCTCCTGCCCCAGATCCTCTTCACCCGCACCCGCGGCCTCTGGGTCGCCCGCATCCGCCTGCTCCTGGAGGGCCTGTTCTACCTCATAATGCCCGTCACCCTGCTGCTCGGCCTTCTGCTCTCGATCGCAGCCCTCGCCGAGCCCGAGGACAGCGCCGAAGAGGAGCACCCCTCCGAGGCCATGGACGCTCTGCTCGAAGCCGGCGAAGAGGAGGGCATCCTCGAAGAGAGCGACCGCGAGCTGGTCCGCTCCGTCGTCGAGTTCGGCGACAAGGTCGTCCGCGAGGTCATGACCCCGCGCCCCGAGATCTACGCAGTCGAGGGCCAGATGACCCTGCGCGACTTCACCGCCGCCCTCGAAGAGCACGTCTTCTCCCGCGTCCCCGTCTACAGCGGCCATCTCGACAACATTACCGGAATCATCTTCGCCCGCGACCTGCTCCGCATCCCCGACACCGAGGCCGCCCACCGCACCGTCGCCGACCTGCAGCGCCCCGCAGCCTTCGTCCCCGAGACCAAGAAGGTCAACGAGCTCCTCCGCGAGATGCAGCGCGAAAAACAGCACATGCGCATCGTCATCGACGAGTACGGCGGCGTCGCCGGACTGGTCACCATCGAGGACCTGCTCGAGGCCATCGTCGGCAACATCTCCGACGAGCACGACGAGGGCGAGGCCGACGACCAGCCCCTGCGCCAGCCCGATGGCTCCTTCATCGTCTCCGGCACCTTCGAACTCTCCCGCCTGCGCGACCTCTTCGAAGACCACGTCGACGATCCCATCGACGCCGACTCCAGCCACGATTCTGCCACCTCCTCCACCGGTTCACCCTCCACACGCTCCGCCGCCGATCCGGTCTCCGATACCGACGACGATGATGAGGACGACCACGCCGACCGCCGCGACGATCACCACCCCCTCCGCCTCCCCGAGCACTACGAGTCCACCACCCTCGGCGGCCTCGTCTCCGAGTTCGCCGGCCACATTCCCCTCCCCGGCGAGGTGGTCGAGGAAGACGGCCTCCGCCTCGAGGTCCTCGCCTCCACCGACCGCCGCGTCGAACGCATCCGCGTAGCCCTCACCCACCCCCCCGAATAACAAGATCCGGGTGCCCCATCCATCGCAGCCCCACGGCGATGGGTGGGAGGGAAAGACGGCGCGGTGTCGAAGCTCCGGGTGTCCCATCTTCGCGACGGCCTCATCGTCGCTAAGGTGGGCATCGCGCGCAGCGCGACCGCTTTTTCTCCTCTAGTCAAGAATCGTCAGGCACCCCATCAATCGCAGCCTCACGATGGGTGAGACGGAAAACCCCCTTCCATCTCAGCAAAACAACCCAACAGCGCATAATAGACAAGATGCCCTTTCGCTCCGGTTTCGTCTCCATCATCGGCCGTCCCAACGCCGGCAAGTCCACCCTGCTCAACGCCCTGCTCGGCCAGAAGCTCGCCATCGTCACCCACAAGCCCCAGACCACTCGCACCCGCATCCACGGCGTGCTTGAGCTCCCGCTCAAAAAGAAGGCCAAAGGTGAGCCCGGCCACCCCGCCGCCCAGATCGTCCTCGTCGACACCCCCGGCATCCACAAGCCTGAGACCCACCTCGACAAGCGCATGATGCAGGAGGTCTACGACGCCCTCGAGACCCGCGACCTGGTCCTCTTCATCGTCGACGTCACCCACCAGCTGCCCAAGCCGGAGCGCTCCAGCACCCCCAAGCCCTTCACCGCCAGCCGCATGGCCAAGTCCGCCGCCGAGGACAACTTCGCCCTCTCCATCATCAAGCGCCTCAGCAAGGAAGCGACCGTCCCTCCTGTGATTCTGCTGCTCAACAAGATCGACGCCATCTCGCCCGGCGAGATCATGCCGCTGATCGCCCACTGGTCCTCGCTCTACGACTTCGCCGAGGTCATCCCCATCTCCGCGCGCAAGAAGATCAACCTCGACCTCCTACTCGAAAAGGTCGTCGCCCAGCTCCCCGAGGGCCAGCGCTACTTCCCCAAGCACCAGCTCACCGACCAGCCCGAGCGCTTCCTGGTCGCCGAACTCATCCGCGAAAAGATCCTCCTGCTCACCGGCGAAGAGGTCCCCTACGCCACCGCCGTGGTCGTCGAGAAGTTCGAGGAGCCCGAGCCCGAACTCACCGAAACCGGCAAGCCGAAGAAGCGCGCCGCCAACGCCAAGCTCCCCGTCACCAAAATCTCCGCCGCCATCTACTGCGAGCGCACCGGGCAAAAAGCGATTCTCATCGGCAAGCAGGGCTCCATGCTCAAGGAGATCGGCACCGCCGCCCGCAAGGAGATCGAGTCCCTGCTCGGCACCCGCGTCTTCCTCGAGCTCTTCGTCAAGGTCCAGGAGGACTGGCGCAGCAAACAGACCTTCGTCGAAGACCTCGACTGGCGCCGCCAGCTCGAACAGATCGCCGCCAAACAAGCCGCCGAAGAATAACGCAAAAAAGAACCACCTGAAGTCATCAGAAACCGGGTGCCCCATCTTCGGCGCAGTTTTATCGCGCTAAGGTGGGCATCGAGCGAGAGCGAGACCGCCCTCCTCCCCAAACGACCTTCGGGTGCCCCATCCATCGCAGCCTCACCGCGATGGGTGGGAGGGAAAGCGACCGCTACCTCCTCGAGCCCTTAAGCACCTTCTGCACCCGCCCCTGAACGCGCAGCCTCTCCTCGCGCAGATACTTCAAGAACAGCCCCGGCACCCCCGTCGGCTCTGGCCCCAGGCTGTACACCAGCGAAAACTGACGCAGCAGATGGACGCCGCGGATCGGCACCATCTTCAACGTGTCCAGCAGCAGCGCCCGGCGCAAGGCGCGGCGGGAGACAAATCCAACTCCCAGCCCGGCCTCGATACTTGCCAGAATCCCCTCCGTCGAGTCGACCTCCATGATCGGCCTCAGCTCCTTCATCGCCACTCCATGCTCGGCCATCGTCTGTTCCACGATCTCCCGAGTGCCGGAGCCGCGCTCCCGCAGCAGCAGCTGCACCCCCTTCAGATCCGCCATCTCGATCTCGCGCGCATTGGCCCACTCATGGCTGGCCGGCACCGTCAGCACCAGTTCATCTTCAATCCAGGACTCCACCGTCACATCGCGTGTGTGCGCCGGCCCCTCGATCAGCCCCAGCGCGGCGCGCTGCGCCATGATGGCGCCGATCACCTCCTCTGTCTTCGAGCTCTCGATCGCCACACGCACGCTGGGATGAAGCCGCACGAACTCGCCCAGCAGACCCGGCAGCACAAACTGCGCGATGGTCACCGACGCCGCAATGCGCAGCTCGCCGCGAACCTTGCCCGTCAGCGCGCTGATCTCCTCCTCCGCCCGCGCCAGCAGCGCATCCACCTGCCGGACATACCGCAGCAGAATCTCTCCCGCAGGAGTCAGCGCCACCTCCTTGCCGGTGCGGTCGAACAGCGGCACCGACAGCGTCTCCTCGAGCGCCCGGATCTGGTGGGTCACCGCCGGCTGCGTCAGATACAGCTGCTCCGCCGCCTTGCGAAAGTGCCGCTGCTCGGCCACCGTCCGAAACACCTTGAGCCGAAAGTTCTCAATCATGGATCCTCCCTGCCTGCGGTTCCCAAGGAATCCCTCCTCTCGATTCTCGCAGAGCCTCCGGGACGGAAGACCCTTCTCCGGGTGCCCTCATCGTTGCTCGACAGCGACAGAGCGACAAACCGCCTCTGCCCGCTGCACCTATTACCTGCTCCCTATTCCCTATCCCGAATTGCCAATAAGAATTTGTACTTGGACGCGGCGTTTCAACGAGCCCAGACTCGTAATTGAAAAGGAGCACCGCCATGAAACTCCCCCTCAATACCACCCTCCTCGCAGCCACCGTTCTCCTCGGCGCTGCTCTCCCAGCCTCCGCCCACGAGAGACATAACTTCATCGTGCAAGACCTCTCCACCAAGCCCGCCTTTACCCAGAACACCAGCCAGGACCTTCTGCTCCGCTCTGACAACCGCGGCGACACCTACCTCTACGTGGAACAGCAGCAAGGCACCGTGCTGGCCGTCTTCGACGTCACCGACCCCGAGCACATGAAGTTCGTCGCTTCGATCGCCACCGAAGCCCACAAAGCCTATGACTTCGTCACCCCCATCGGCACCTCCGCCGAACTCGTCGCCTTCCGCGACGGCTTCGGCACCGCCATCCTCGACCTCCGCAAGGCCAAGGCACCCAGCCTGTCCGCGGCAGAAGGAGTCGCTGCGAAGCCCACCCAGATCCTCGGAGGCGCCGGATACCTCGCCTCCTCCGTCCCGCAGCTCCAGGCCACCGCGCCCCAGCCGCGCGAGATTCAGCTGGTCGAAACCACCCGGAGCCCACGCCTGCTCAGCACCTTCCCCAGTGTGACCAAGCAGGTCGATCGCCCCGAGACCGGCACCGTCTTCCTGCTGAGCCAGGGCAAGGTTCAAGTCATTCGCAGTCTGGATGCCGAGCGCCAATATGACATGGACCAAGTCATCAAGAGAGACCTGAACTAATCTCCCCGCGCAATCAAGGCCCGGGGATGCCCCGTCCGCGCCACGATTGCATCGTGGCAGGGCGGCAGGGTGGGGTACGGTTTGCGGTAGCAGACCTGCCGCTGTTTGTTGTTGCCGTCATCCTGAGCGAAGCCTCTCGCAGCCTCATCGCGAGAGGCGCAGTCGAAGGACCCCGATACCATCGACATCGCCCATACTGCGCGCACCTGTCAACCCACGCGCTCAAGTCCGCCCCGGCTCGACACGATGGCTACTACTCTTTCACACTTACGCCCAGCGCCTTCATCTTGCGATACAGATGACTGCGCTCCAGACCCAGAGCCTCGGCCGCGCGGCTGACGTTGCCGTGGCACTCATCCAGCTTCTTCAGAATGTAATCCCGCTCATAGGCCTCCCTCGCCTCGAGCAGCGTAGCGAACTCCTCGCCCCGGCCCGTCGCCCCGGCCCCCGGCTTGCCCGGCTCGCGATATACCAGCGCCGGCAGGTGCTTGCGCTCGATCCGCTGCACCTTAGGATTCAAAATCAGCACCCGCTCCACCAGGTTGCGCAGCTCGCGCACGTTGCCCGGCCAGTGATACTGCCGCAGCGCCGCCTGCGCGTCCTCGCCCATCTCCACCCGCGGCCGCCCATACTCCTGGCCGAACTCCTCCAGAAACTCCTTCACCAGCAGCGGTATGTCCTCCTTGTGATCGCGCAGCGGAGGAACGAAGAAGGGAATCACATTCAGCCGATAGAACAGGTCCTCGCGGAAGTTGCCGCGCGCGATCTCCTCCTCCAGATCCTTATTCGTCGCCGCGATCACGCGCACGTCCACATGCACCGGATGCGACGCTCCCACCGGCAGAAAGCGCTGCTCGTCGAGCGCCCGCAGCACCTTCGCCTGCGTCTTCAGGCTCATGTCGCCCACCTCGTCCAGAAACAGCGTTCCCCCGTCTGCCCGCTCGAAGGTCCCACGCTTCTCCGTCGGCCGGCCGTTGCCGCTCACGCCTGCGCCATGGCGATAGCCGAACAACTCGGTCTCGATGTAGTCCTCCGGAATCGCCGCGCAGTTCAGCTCCACGAACACCCGGTCCTTGCGCAGGCTCGCGGCATGCATCGCCCGCCCGATCCGCTCCTTGCCCGTCCCACTCTCGCCGTAGATCAGCACCCGTCCGTTCGTCGGAGCCATCAGGTTAATCTGCTGCCGCAGCGCCTTCATCGGAACGCTCTGGCCCGTCACCGTTCCCCGCGCCGACAGCTGCCGCACGAACTCCTGGTTGTCCTCCCGCATGCGCCGCGCCTGTGTCGCGTTCTTCAGCACCAGCAGCGTCCGCTCCAAACTCAGCGGCTTCTCCAGGAAGTCGTACGCCCCCAGCTTGGTCGCCCGCACCGCCGCCTCGATCGTCCCATGCCCGCTGATAATCACCACCTCGGGCGAGTTCTCGAGCGCCTTCACCTCCACCAGTGTCTCCAGTCCATCGCGGTCCGGCAGCCAGATATCCAGCAGCACCACGTCATACGCCGCGTCGCGCAGCAGCTCCATCGCCTCGCCCGCGGTCGCCGCCGTGGTCACCAGGTAGCTCTCCTCGCGCAGAATCCCCTCAAGCGACTCGCGTATCTCCGCCTCGTCATCGACGATCAGTACATGGTTCAAGACTGCCCTCCGACCCGCGCCGCCTGCGCCTCGGTCTCACCACTCTCGAGCGTCTCCGCAGTCGAAGCCACGCGCAGCTCAACAATAAACTTGGCGCCTGCGGGAACGTTCTTCTCCGCCCGGATCGTCCCTTGATGCTCCTGGATGATCTTCGCCGCGATTGCCAGCCCCAGCCCGGTCCCGCGCTGCTTGGTCGAGAAGTACGGCAGGAACAGCCGCTTCCGCATCTCGTCCGTCAATCCGCTCCCAGTATCGGCCACCGTCAGCTCCACCATGCCGTTCTCGAGCAGCGCCGTCGTCACCCGCAGCTCGCGCAGCAGGCTCGCCTGCATCGCCTCCGCGGCATTGTCGATCAGGTTGCCCAGCGCCCGCTTCAACGCCTCCGGATCGGCCATCACCAGCGGCAGATTCCGCCCCATCCGCGTCACCAGCCGGATGTTCTGCAGCCGTCCCGCAAACATCGCCAGCGCATTCTCGACGATCGTGTTCGGATCCGCCGGCCGCGGTCGCGCCGTGGGAAACTCAGCCAGCGCGGCAAACTGGTCGACCAGCGCCCGCATGCTCTCCACCGACGCCGTGATCACCTCGCTGCAGCGCCGGATCACCGCCGTCGACGGCGACTCGATCCCGCGCGCCTCGAGCGTCTCCCCCAACCGGCCAATGTGGCGATGAATCTGTTCCGCCGACAGCGAGATCGGCGTCAACGGATTCTTGATCTCATGCGCCACCCGCTGCGCCACCTCCTTCCACGCCGACTGCTTCTGCGCCCGCAGCAGCTCGGTCGCATTCTCGAGCACCAGCACATAGCCACGATGCTCCCGCTGCACCCGCTGCGCGCCCGCGGTATTCTCGAGCAGCGCCACCGTCGCCAGCAGACTCAGCGTCCCGCCGCTCGCCGTCATCTCCAGCTCGCTCGACGCCGAACCCATCCGGTGACTCCGCCGGATCAGTCGCTCCAGCACCTCCATCAGCTCCGCCGGGAAGACCGCCTCCATCGCCAAACCCAAAAACTTCGTCTGTCCGCCGGGATCCATCATCTCGCTCAGCGCCCGGTTCGTCAGCACGATCCTTCGCTCCGCGTCGATCGTGGCCACGCCATTCGGAATCGTCTCCAGCATGGTCTCGAGCTCGCTCCGCCGCGCCTCCAGCGCCGCATTCGCCTGGCTGATCTGCACCGTCGACTCCTGCACCTGCGCGCGGCTGCTCTCGAGATCCGCCACCATCCGGTTGAAGCTGTGCACCAGCTCGCCCAGCTCCTCGGTCGCGCTCTCCTGCACCCGGTGCGCGTAGTCTCCCGTGGCGATCTGGTCCATCGCATCCGCCAGCGCCTCCACCGGCTTGGTCACCTGCTTGGCCAGATGCAGCGCCAGCCAACTCGACGCAAACAGCGCCAGCGTGGTCATCATCAACAGAAGCTGCATGTACACGCCCCGGATCTGCCGGCGATTGCGGAACAGCATCCAGTAGGTATCGGCATCGGCGCGCAGCCGCTTCACCGTTGTCGCCATTCCCGAGGGCATCGGCAGGCCCACCACGATCAGGCCGCCCTGCTTCATCGCCGCCGTCCCCAGCACATAGTCGTCGTTCCCGATATGCAACAGCGGCCGGTCGGTGCGCCGTGCCGACGCGAGAATCGTCGCCTCCAAAGCAGCGCTCGAGCTGGCTCCCCCTGGTCCTCGCGCTTCCGCAGCCTCGGCCCCGCCTGCCGTGTGCCTGTCCGCATCCGCGGTCTCTGGATCGTCGCTGGCGGGTAGCCACGGCTCCACTCCCGCCGTCGCACTGCCCTGCAGAGACTGCGGATAGCCGGCCACCAGTCTGCTGCCGTTGTAGAGCAGGCAGAATCCGCCCTGCAGCGTGATCGCATGCTGCTCCAGAACGTGCGCGATAGCCGCCGTGTCCTTGGCTGTGGCATGCCTGGCCGTCCGCCTGCTGCCCGCCGCCGTCGGCAGCACTCCCATCGACAGTGACGCCGCGATCGAGTCGGCCTCCGCCCGCGCGTTCGCCGTCGTATAGCGCGACAACTCCAGCGCCAGCTGATTGCTGTCGTCCCGCATCGCCGTTACCGGGTTGGAAAACCAGTGGTCCACCGCCCGGTTCATCAACACATAGCTGAACGAGGCCATGAACGCGATCGGCACCAGGCTCACCAGCACCGCGCCCCACAGCATGCGCGTCCGCAGCCGAGCTCCCATCACCCGGCTCTTCTGGTCGGCATACAGCTTCAGCACATTGCGTACCAGCATCACCAGCACGCTGACAAACAACAGAAAGACCACCGCCGAGAGGCTGGTGAAGACCAGAATCTCGGCCGTGGTCGAAGGATTGAGAAACCTTAGATTGTTGTTCAGCGTGGCCATTCCGACGATCAGCACAAGCAGGGCGCTCGCCAACACGATGCTGATTACCTTGCGCCCAAACGTCGTCGTCCCCATAGCCACGCCTCCACGACCACCGGCATGCTCCCTGTCCTGATCAGAGTCCCGGCCATCGTTACGATCACCGTCATTATAGGGTGCTAGAGGGTGACACCGCGTAAGGCGCTATCGGGCGCCTTACGCGGTCGAAGAGGATCGGGATGGCTGCGGCGCGTGCAGTTCGGCCAAACCGGCGATCCCAGGTTATGCAGCCCCCCTGTGATCGCCGCGCGCGCGGGGGGCTTACGCCCCGACCAGCTCCGCGATCGGCGTCCAAGCACGCTGCTGCGCCTCGGCCACCGCGCCATAGGTCAGAACGCCATCGAAGGTGTTCACGCCCTCGGCGATGCCCTTGTCGTCTGCGATCGCCGCCTTCGCGCCCAGCTTCGCCAGCTTCAGCACGTAGGGGAAGGTCGCATTGGTCAGCGCCAGCGTCGACGTATTCGGCACCGCCGCCGGCATGTTGGTGACGCAGTAGTGCACCACGCCGTTCACCTCGTACGCCGGCTCGCTGTGGGTCGTCGGCTTCGCCGTCTCGATGCAGCCGCCCTGGTCGATCGCAACGTCCACGATCACCGCGCCCTTCTTCATCTTCTCCACCATCGTGCGAGTTACGATCTTCGGTGCCGCAGCTCCCGGAATCAGCACTCCGCCGATCACGAGGTCCGCCTCGCTGACCGCCTTCTCCACGTTGTAGCTGTTCGAGGCCACCGTGTGCACCCGGCCTCCGAAGATATCGTCCAGTTCACGCAGCCGGTTCAGATTCAGATCGAGCATCGTCACCTTCGCGCCCAGGCCCAGCGCCATCTTGGCCGCATTGGTGCCTACGATGCCGCCGCCGATGATGCACACACTGCCCGGAGCCACGCCCGGAACACCGCCCAGCAGCAACCCGCGTCCGCCATGTGCCTTCTGCAGATAGGTCGCGCCGATCTGCACGCTCAACCGTCCCGCAACCTCGCTCATCGGCGTCAGCAGCGGTAGCGCACCGCTGCGGTCGCGCACCGTCTCATACGCAATGCCCGTCACCTTCTTCTCGAGCAGAGCGTTCGTCAGCTCCGTCAACGGAGCCAGGTGCAGATAGGTGAACAGCACCAGGCCCTCGCGGAAGTGCCGGTACTCCTTCTCCACCGGCTCCTTTACCTTGATGACCATCTCGGCCAGCCGCCACACGTCCACCGCCGAGCCGACAATCTCCGCTCCGGCCGACTGGTACTCCGCATCCGGAAACGCCGACAGCGCTCCCGCATTCTGTTCCACCAGAACTTTATGCCCTGCCTCAACCAGGCTCTTCACACCCGCCGGCGTTACGCCGACGCGGCTCTCGTGATCCTTAACTTCCTTCGGTACACCGATGATCATGCGGTCTTCTTACCCTCTAAATTCAATTCTAGTATGAGCGCGCCCGCGCCGATATCGTGGCCAGGCCGCATGTATACTGCTGCGAACGCTCCACAGCCCAGACCAAATCAGACTTGTCGGAGGGCGCACTATGTCCGTTGCTCCGCGGCACTTCTCCCCAATCGACTTCAAGACCCGCCTCCCCGCGCTCGATGGCATCCGTGCACTGGCCATCACCCTCGTCTTCGCAGAACACTTCGGCGGACGCTCCCCTGAGGGCGTCGTCCTCAGGCTGATCAACCTGATCCGCCAACGCGGCTGGGTCGGAGTCGACCTCTTCTTTGTGCTCTCGGGCTTTCTCATTACCGGCATTCTCTACGACACTCGCGAAGACTCCCACTTCTTCAAGCGCTTCTTCGCTCGCCGCGCCATCCGCATCTTTCCCGTCTTCTATACCGTCGCCATCCTTCTTCTTCTCCTGACGCCGATCTTCCATTATCAGTGGCATTGGCTGCACCTGACCTTCCTGATCTACATGGGAAACCTCTCCGGCATCTACAACTTCCACATCTACACTGTCCATAGCGCGAACCACCCCGTTGCCACGGCGATCTTGGGCCACTTCTGGTCCCTCTGCGTCGAGGAGCAGTTCTATCTCCTCTGGCCTCTCGCTGTCTGGCTGATCCGCGACCGCTTCCGCCTCCTCTGGACCGCTGCTGGCATCTCCGCGCTCGCTCTGGTGCTGCGCGTCGCTATGATCCGGACCTTCGGCGACGTGCTCGCGGAGACCTGGATCATCCGCATCCTGCCCTTTCGCATGGATGCCTTGCTGATCGGCGCCATCCTGGCGCTGCTCCTGCGCGGTCCCGCCGCGGATCGCTGGCAGCGTTCGGGGAGATGGTTCTTTCTCGCCGGCAGTGCCGCCACGCTTGCCATCTTCATCCTCTCGCCCGCCGGTAACTCCCCCTGGCTGCTCTCGATCGGCCTCACCTGCACCGCCCTCGCCAGCGCCGGACTCATCGCCAGCGCGTTGCGTCCCGGATCGCCCGCGTTCCGCCTCTTCACCGGCAAACCCCTCCGCACCCTCGGCCGATACAGCTATGGCTTCTACGTCTACCACCTGCTCTTCCGCATGGCATGGATCCGCCTCCTCGTGTTCCTGTACGAAAGAATGCACTCGCTCGCGCTGGCCGGCATCATCGGCTGTGCCGTGAACTTCGCGGCCATCTTCCTCGTCTCCAAACTCAGCTACGACCTCATCGAGGTCCGTTTCCTCCGCCTCAAGCGGAGCTTCGAGTACGACTCCGAGGCCACCGACCGCAAGCATGCCTTCTCCACCTAGTGTGGCGAACCCTGAATTCGTCCGGCTTCGCCCAGTCTTCGCTAGAACGAGCGCCAAGCCCGAGCAACAGCCACCCCCTCCAGGTTCGCCCATCACTGACCTTGGAGCCGCATCGGAGCCGCATCTGCGGGAAGACGCCCACGTCCCGTTTCGGTGCACCTGCCCGGATGCTCCCCGCGCAGGCCGCTCCGCCCAATCTCCTCGCAGGGCTTACAATGTCTCAGAGCCAGCAGCACCACACCTCCACCCGGACTCCAAACAGGAAACGACCCAGCCTAATGTCATCGAACGGTTACCAAATGCGGTACTCCCGCATCCACAACATGCGCTCCCTCTTCAGCCTCTTCTCGAGCGACCTCGCGATCGACCTCGGCACGGCGAACACCCTCGTCTTCGCGCACGGCAAAGGCATCATCGTCAATGAGCCCTCCATCATCGCCGTCAACAAAGTCACCAACGAAGTCGAGGCCGTCGGCAAAGAGGCCAAAGAGATGCTCGGACGCACCCCGGGCAACATCGTCGCCATCAAGCCGATGAAGGACGGCGTCATCGCCGACTTCCGCCACACCGAAAAAATGTTGAACTACTTCATCCAGAAGGCGCACAACCGCAAGATGATGGTCCACCCGCGCATCGTCATCGGCGTCCCCTCTGAGATCACCCAGGTGGAAAAGCGCGCCGTCATGGACTCTGCCTACCGCGCCAAGGCCTCCGAGGTTCACCTCGTCGAGCAGGCCATGGTCGCCGCCATCGGCGCCGGCCTGCCCATCACCGAGCCCGGTGGCAACATGGTCGTCGACATCGGCGGCGGCACCACCGACATCGCCGTCATCTCGCTCGCCGGCATCGTCTACTCGCGCTCCGTCCGCATGGCCGGAAACCAGATGGACGAAGCGGTCATGACCTACCTCAAGCGCAAGTACAACCTGCTCATCGGCGAGCGCACCGCCGAGCAGATCAAGATCGAACTCGGCTCCGCCTATCCCCTCGACAAGCCCCTCACCATGGAGGTCAAGGGACGCAACCTCATCGAAGGCGTCCCCAAGACCATCACCATCGAGGACTCCGAGATCCGCGAGGCGCTCTCGGAATCCATCGCCACCATCATCAACGCCATCCGCGTCGCCCTCGAGCGCACCCCGCCCGAGCTCTCCGCCGACATTTCAGACCGTGGCATCGTCCTCACCGGCGGCGGCGCCCTCATCAAGAACCTCGACAAGCGCATCCGCGAAGAGACCGGCCTGCCCGTCTCCATCGCCGACGATCCGCTCGCCTCCGTCGTTCTCGGCACCGGCAAGATGCTCTCCGACTTCAAGCTGCTGCGCAAGATTTCCATCGACTGAGCTCAGGGCCCAGGGAATAGGGATCAGGGAGTAGCAGGCCGCAGAGGACAGGCGCCAGGCCATTAACTCGAACTCAGGACAAAACGCAAGAAACGGGTGCCCCATCCTTTGCAGCCTCATCGCGAAGGGTGGGCCTCGTTTGCGAAACAAACGACCGCTCTCCTCCTTTCCTACAAAATTCCCCGCACAAACCCGGCATCCGGCTGACTCCTCCCTACGCCCTGCTTTGTTACACTTGCCCTCATGAGGAGAAACCTGCTCCTGGCCATGGCCCTGCTCCTGCCCTCGGCCGCCCTCGCACAACCCAACTTCCCCCTGGCCCCGCCCGCCTTCAACTCCCACGAGATTCACCCCGACCACACCGTCACCTTCCGCTACAAGGACGCCGCCGCCACCACCGTCAAGCTCGCTCTCGAGGGCACCCCGCACCTCCTCCCCATGCAGCGCGACCCCGCTGGCGTCTGGTCCGTCACCACCCCGCCGCTCGGCCCCGAGCTCTACACCTACAGCTTTCAAGTCGACGGCAAAAACCACGCCGACCCCGACAACCCCCGCAGCACCTCCAGCTTCACCGCCGTCAGCAGCGTCCTCCACCTCCCCGGCGACACCCCCGAGCCCTGGGACACCACCGCCGTCCCCCATGGCGTCCTCCACCACCACACCTACACCACCCAGGTCGTCCTCGGCCTCCCCGGCAACCAGAGCGAGTACATCGTCTACACCCCGCCCGGCTACGACGCCCGCTCCCACCACCGCTACCCCGTCCTCTACCTCCTGCACGGCTGGAGCGACCGCGTCGACGGCTGGACCACCAACGGTCAGGCCAACATCATCTTCGATAATCTCTTCGCCGAAAAACGCATCCAGCCCATGATCGTCGTCATGCCCCTCGGCTACGGCGACATGGCCTTCGTCCACAACGGCCACAAGGTCTGGGACGATCCCGTCAAGGTCCAGCACAACCTCAGCCTTTTCTCCCAGGCCCTGCTCACCGAGATTCTTCCCCAGGTCGAAGCCGACTACGCCGTCTCCCGCAAGCGCGAGGACCGCGCCATCGCCGGCCTCTCCATGGGCGGCCTCGAGGCCCTCACCGTCGGCCTCACCCACCCCGACCTCTTCGCCTGGGTCGTCGGCATGAGCGCCGCCTTCCACAACACCACCTACACCCAGCAGCTCAGCGACCTCAACCCCAAAAAAGCTAATCTCCGTCTGCTCTGGGTCTCCTGCGGCACCGACGACCGCCTCTTCGACCCCAACCGCCGCTTCATCGCCTTCCTCCAGGCCCACAATATGCCCGTCACCGCCATCGAAACCCCCGGCATGCACGCCTGGCTCACCTGGCGCGAGAACCTCATCCACTTCACCCCGCTCCTCTTCCGCAAGCACTAACCTCACCAACCGACGATCCGGGTGCCCCATCTTCGCGACAGCTTCACCGTCGCTAAGGCGGGCATCGAGCGCCAGCGAGACCGTTCTCTCCAGGCACAAAGAATTCTCTCCAGGCACAAAGAAAAAGGGCAGGGCACGCAACCGAGCACCCCACCCCTGGACCCTGAGCCCTGGAGCCCTACTCCGCGATCCCAGCCGCCTTCAACTCCACCTTGGCCGCCGCGATCTCCGGCTGCAGCGCCGCATTGCGCAGCAGCACAACCCCCAGCGTCGTCCCCAGAACATGCCCGGCCTCGACATCCGAGTGATAGTGGTCTCCGCAGATCTCGCGGCTGTATGCATAGCTGGCCGAGCGCGCCAGAATCGCCTGCGCCTTCTCCGGGATCAGGTCCGCCAACACCACCCCGAACGTATACGCCATCGTCGAGTGGCCGCTCGGATAGGAGCGCAAAGGATAGGCCGCGGGCTTCCGGTCCTCCACATCGCAGGTCCACTCGCGATACGCGTCCCCCGGCGACCCCGCCGCGATCGGGAACCTGCGCTTGAAGTAGTCCTTCGCCTGGCTGGTCACCACCGTCTGATCGTGCAGCACGTCATCGAGCAGCTTCGCCGTCGCCGGCAGCTTCGTCAGATCGAACTTCGGCCCGATCACCGCCGCAAACGGCGTGGGATCCTCATGCTGCGCATCCCACATCGCCTGCTCGTGACGCTCCTTCGAGCGCGTGTGGATCAGGTTCTCGACTCCTGCCATCTCCCTCTGCTGCGCCTCGGAGCCATCCTTCGGAGGCGCCGGCAGGATGCGCGCCGGATCGATCTCACCGGGAGCCAGGAACCTCAGCTTGGTCGGCAGCGGCGCCTTGGCGTGGACAGCAGGCGGCTGTGGCTGCGCAAGAACAGCAAGGGAGGGCAACGCGAAGGCGATGACTAGGGCCGTGTTCTTCAGATTCAAGTGACTCTCCTCGGAGCGAGAAATGGGATTCGGAATGGGCCGCGAAGAGAAAGACCGCGCGCCATCGCCTACGGAGAAGGAGCCGCCGTCAACATCCCCAGCGCGAGCCTCCCCATAAGCTGTGGCGATTCCTTTTGTGTGTGTCTGCCCTTCAAGCTATCCCGCTGAGATGAACGGGCAATAATTCCCCCTTCATGAATTCCTCAGAAACCCTGCCCGCCCCCGCAGGAAGAGCGACTGGTCTCGCACCAACAGACCGCATCAGACGCGACTCAGGGCTTCGCCGGCGCCGCGAGCTCCTTCAAGTAAGCCGGGCTCAAGGTATTCTTGTCCTTCGCCAGCCCCAGCAGCGTGGGATAGAACTGCACAAACGTCGTATCCACGGCACCGTGCTGCTCGTGGCAGCTATAGCAATCCGCCGGTCGCGGCGTCAACTTCGCCGGAACCGGCCCTCTGAACTCGAAGAATCCCCAGCCGCCCGGCAGTCGAGCGTCCTTCACGTGGACCTCGAACCCCATAATCTCCGCGGACTGCGTCTGTCCGTGGCGGTTAATCGACACCCCGCTCTCCGCCCCCCGTCGCTCGAGCACCAGCGTCGTCCCATCCGGCCACCTGCCCGTCCGCTCGAAGGCCTGGTAGCTCGATGGATTCACGAACACATTGTCGAACATCGAGTGGCCCGCCGTCGCCGCTCCGGGAGCGTAGCTCATATCCATGCCGGTCGTCAGGTAGATCCACTCGCGGTAGTGCGCCAGAGGCTCGAGCCGGCCATCGGCCGTATACACCGGACGGTCAACCGCAACCGTGCTCTCCGACGCAGTTGTCTCTTGGGAGGGTGCGGCTGGGGTGCCGCTCTGCCGTCGCGCGGAGAAGCCCAGGCTGGAGATCGCCAGCAGCAGCGGCAGACAGACAGAAAGCAAACGGGGCATGGAGTCACCTCGAGGGTTGAACGGCCACCGAAACAGCCTCAGCAACAGAGAAAAGTCTGGGTCTGACCTCGATACGCCCGGCTCTCCCCACTTGTTCCGGTTTTCCTTCTACTGTCTTGATTTATTTTGGTCAAGGAAGACTACCGCGTACCGGCGGCGGCACCCCATTAAACATTCTTGCCCCTTGTCACCGATAATGTCTCCTAGCCGATGGAATCCTTCTTCGTCCGTTTCAAGAACTCGCTGGTGCTCACCATCGTCCTGCTCACGCAGACCATCCTGCTCGCCGTCCAGGTGCGCAATCCGGAAGGTCCCAGCCAGACCGACGGCCACAAGGTGCTGCTCCTCCGCTCCTGGGTAGTCGCCGTCGTCACTCCGGTCGAGCGCGTCAGCAACGCCATCGGCCACGGCCTCCGCGGCGGCTGGTCCAACTACATCGACCTGCGCGGCACCCGGCAGCAGAACCAGCAGCTCCAGCAGGAGATCGCCCGCCTCCGCCTCGAGCAGTCTGAGTTCGCCGAGGACGCCGCCCAGGGCCATCGTCTCCAGCAGCTGCTCGCCTTCCGCGAGCACTACGTCACCACCACCGTCGCCGCTCAGGTGATCGGAACCAGCGGCGTCGACCAGTCCCGCGTCCTCTACATCGACAAGGGAGCCGCCGACGGCCTCAAGCCCGACATGGCCGTCATCACCCCCGACGGCATCGTCGGCAAGGTCCGAGACGTCTTCCCCGTAACCTCGCCGCACACCGCACAGGTCCTCGAGATCAACGACCCCTCTTCCGGTGCCGGCGTCCTGCTCGCCAGCACCCGCATCCGCGCCATCCTGCGCGGCGCTCCCGGCGGCGCGATCCAGATCGGCAATCTCACCCAGGACTCCCGCATCAAGTCCGGCGAGGTCGTCCTCACCTCCGGTGGCGACCAGATCTTCCCCCGCGGCCTTCCCGTCGGCACCATCCAGTCCATCGAGCCCGACCCCGATCACCAGCCCTACACCCGCATCCGCATCAAGCCGGCCGCCAACCTCACCCAGCTCGAAGAGGTGCTGGTCATCACCGGCATGCAGGATGAGCCGCCTCCGCAGGCGCAGCAGGATCTCGCCGCCGGCGAGGTCACCGCCTCCCAGGCCACGCGCGCGGCCGCCCTCGCCGCCGAACGCCTGCCCAGCCTCAACCCCGACGGCGCCACCCCCCCGACCGCTAACCCCGCCGTCGCCACCGTCCCGCGTCCCATCCCCACCCTCCACCCGGACCGCTACACCCCCGGCACCACCCCACCGGCCTCCAGTCTCACTCCCGGCGCCCGCAACCCGACCCCCGACACCACCAGCGACGCGACGCAGACCACACCAGATGCTCCGGACGCTACCGAGAGCCAGCCGGCGCCCGAGTCCCAACCGAAAAAATCGCCCAAGGCCGCGCAGCCCGCTCCGCAGAACACCAATCCGCCGCAACCCAAGGAGCCGCAGCTCTAAGCGCAATCATGGCCACTCGCAGCTACACCTCACGCCGGGAACTCGATGAACACACCTTCCATCCAGCGGTCACGCTGCTGGTGCCGATCGCCTTCATCGTCCTGCAGGCGCTGCTGCCGAAACCACTTCCGCGGCTCGCCATCCTCGATCTGCCGTTGGTCGCAACCATCTTCTTCGCCGTCTCCCGGCGCAGTCCCATTGCGGGAACCTTAACTGGCTCCGCCATCGGCCTGCTCCAGGACGCCCTCACCAACCAGCCCATCGGGGTCAACGGCATAGCCAAGGCGCTAATCGGCTACTCCGCCGCCAGCATCGGCTTCAAGATCGACGTCGACAGCATCACCACCCGCGCCGTCATGAGCTTTGGCTTCTTTCTGCTGCAGAGTCTGCTTCTCTATCTCATCCAGCGCCGTCTACTGGGTATGGATGGATTTCAGGTGCTGTGGCTGCACGAACTGCTGCGCGCCGCGGTCAACACGGTCGTAGCCATTCCCATCTTCTACCTTCTGGATCACACCAAGATACGCGAGTAGTGCCCCTCGCCCTGGGACTAGACGGAGCTAGACGGGGCCCAGACCGAACCCACACTGAAACCTGGACTGGACGCCGAGCATGGAACAACCGCCACAAACCGACCGCACACGCTCCGGCAGGGAAGAGAAGATCTCCCCCAACAAGCTGCACGTCGCCCAGTACGTCATCGCCCTGATTCTGGCCGTTCTGCTCGCCGGTCTGTGGCGGCTGCAGATTCTCGGAGCCAGCAACTACCGCGTTCTGGCCGAGGCCAATCGCATCCGCAAGGTCCCCGTTCTCGCTCCCCGCGGTAAGATCTTCGACCGCGACGGCCGCATCCTGGTCGATAACTACCCCTCCGTCACCTGCTACATCCTGCGCGAGCAGGTCAAGGACATCAACGCCGATCTGCCCATGATCGCCCGCGGCCTGGACATGACCGTCGATCAGATCCAGAGCACCCTGCGCCACTACCAGACCGCGCCCAAGTACCAGCCCATTCCGCTCAAGCAGGACATCACCCCCGACGAGCAGGCCTTCCTCGAAGCCCACCGCAACGAACTGCCCGAGCTCGAGACCCTCGACGAGCAACGCCGCCTCTATCCTAAGGATGGATTCGCCGCCCACATGATCGGCTACGTCGGCGAGGTCTCCGAGGAGATGCTCAACGACCCGCGCTACGCCCTCTACTCGCCCGGCGACGTGGTCGGCCGCTCCGGCGTCGAGCAGACCTACGATGCCATCCTGCGCGGTGTCGACGGCTCCCGCGACGTCATCGTCAACAGCCACGGCAAGGAGGTGGGGCAGCTCGGGCAAGAACTCGCCGTCCCCGGCAAGGACCTCCGCCTCACCATGGACCTCGACGTCCAGATGGCCGCCGAGCGCGCCCTCGAGGGCAAGACCGGCGCCATCGTCGCCCTCGACCCCCACACCGGCGAGATCCTCGCCCTGGCCTCCCGCCCCACCTTCGATCCCAACGCCTTCGCCGTCCGCCTCACCCGCAGCTACTGGTCGCAGCTGATCAACGATCCCGACCACCCCCTGCTCAACAAGGCCATCCAGGCCCAGCTCGCGCCGGGCTCGACCTTCAAGGTCATCATGTCGCTCGCCGGTCTGCAGGAGGGCGTCGCCCAGGACATGCGTGTCACCTGCAACGGTTCAGTCGACTTCTACGGCCATAACTTCAAGTGCGACCAGCGCCACGGCACCCTCGACATCAGCCAGGCCCTGTCCAAGTCCTGCGACGTCTTCTACTACACCCTGGCCAACCGGCTGGGCATTGACACGATTGCGCGTTATGCGCAATCGGTTGGCTTCGCCCAGAAGACTGGCGTCGATCTGCCCGACGAGGCTGCCGGAACCATGCCCTCCACGCAGTGGAAGCTCAAGAACTTCCACGAGAAGTGGTACGCCGGCGAGACCATCTCTGTCGGCATCGGCCAGGGAGCGGTGAACGCCACACCGCTGCAGCTCGCGCGCGCCATCGGCGGCATCGCCTCGGGCGGCGTCTTCCATCGGCCCCACTTGGTCTTCTCGGATGAGCTCACGCCGGAGGAGTTAAGTTCCATTCAGGAGAATCTGCCCGGCTCCGGAGAGAAGACCATCTCGATGACCCCGGACAACTGGCAGATCATCACCGACGCGCTGGCCCAGACCACGATCTCCGGTACGGGCGCTGCCTCGCACCTGGAGGGCATCGACTTCACCGGCAAGACCGGCACCGCCCAGGTCGTCAACCACAGCGCCGGCACCACCAGCCTGGGCTCCGGAAACGCCCGCGCTAACGCCTGGTTCGTCGGCATGGCCCCGCGCCGCAACCCCGACATCATCGTCGCCGTCCTCTGGGAACACGGCGGCTGGGGTGCAGGCTCCGCCCCGCTCGCCGCCCAGGTCATCAACGCCTTCGTCAACAAGCAGCGCCGCCTGCAGCACAACCTCCGCCCCACCCCTCCCCCCCAGCAGATCGCGCAGATCACCTCCGAGACGCCCGCTCCGACGGCCCTGGCGACGAATCCGGCCCCGCCAGCCGTGACGACCAAGCCAGCAGCTGAGCCCGCCAAGGAAACACCCAAACCCACCCGGGCCGCCCCAGCACCCAGACCACCCGCAGCTCCCACCATGAACTGATCTTCTTTGCCGGAGGCGGACAAATCTGTCTGCCGCGGAGGGAAGGGGTGCACGTCATCTCGACCGGAGCGACAAACAGTCTCACCGTTTGTCGCGCAGTGGAGAGACCCCTCCAACCTGCTAGAATGGAAGTAGAAGAAAGCAACCAAAGGGCCCAGGGAACAACCCGGGCCCTTGCGTATTTAGGTCCAGAGATCTGGGAGACTAAGGTCCAGACTTAGTCCAGACTTCATTTGAACTTAAGCCACGTGATTGGAATACTTTAGGACTTTGGACGGGGGGGAGGGGGGTATCCCCGGGAGTGCGTCGGCACAGTGGAACTCCGAAGGGCAGCCAAGCGGGCATTAGTATTTAGGAAGAATTCATGCGCCGCCTATCCTCCTTCCGCGACTTCGACTGGGTGCTCCTTGGCTTCGTCGTTCTGCTGTCGATCATCAGCGTGCTCGAGATCAAGTCGGCGACGCTGCAGACCAAGTTTCGCGGCTTCGACGAGAAGCAGATCGGCTTCCTGCTGGTAGGCATGCTGCTGATGTTCCTGATCTCGCTGATCGACTACCACCGCCTGATCGACATCGCACCCTATGCCTACGGCATCGGCCTGGTCTCGCTAGTCGCAGTAAAGTTGGTGGGGCAGAAGGTCTTGGGCGCGCGGCGCTGGATCCGCATCGGGGGCATCCACTTCCAGCCGTCCGAGTGGATCAAGCTGATCCTCATCGTGGCAGTGGCGCGATACTTCTGGGGCCTCGCCGGCAAGGAGTTGAGCTGGCGGGACATCACTAAAGTCTTTGCCATGGTCTGCGTCCCCATGGGGCTGGTGCTGATTCAGCCGGACCTGGGCACCTCGCTGACCTACGTGCCCATCCTGCTCAGTGGGCTGCTTCTGGGCGGTCTGCGCTTCAAACAGGGAGCCATACTTCTGGTCGGCTTCACCCTGCTGGTCGGCGGCGTGTGGAAGAGCGGTAAGCTTCTCAAGCCCTACCAGAAGGCCCGTCTGACCGCCTTCATGGATCCAAACAACGACCCCAAGGGCTCCGGCTACCAGATCCGCCAGTCGCTGATCGCCGTCGGTTCGGGGGGAGTCTGGGGCCAGGGCGCGAACAAAGGCACCCAGACCCAGGGCGACTTCCTCCCCATCCCCTATACCGACTTCATCTTCGCCGCCTTCTCCGAGGAGCATGGATTCGTGGGCGCGGTGGGGGTGCTGCTGCTATACTTCCTGATATTGATGCGTTTGATTCAGAACGCGCAAACTGCATCGGACCTGCCTGGCGCCTTCATCATCATGGGGGTGGTCGCCGTAATCACGTTTCAGATTGCGGTCAACGTGGGCATGGTTGTCGGTCTGATGCCGGTAACCGGGATTCCGCTTCCGCTGATGAGTTACGGCGGATCGTCGATTCTCTTCACATTTCTCGCGCTGGGCATCGTGATGAATGTCCGCATGCGCCGGTTTGTGAACTGATCGCAAGTGATGTGTCACAGGTTTAGTGCAATACTATTGGCAACACCTGAGCGGCCAGATGCCGTCCAGCGCAGTACCCGCTCCCGTTTCGCGCAGGTCGCAGGCAGCGGTATCCGATTTCTAAGAAAAAAGGCCGGCCAGGCTGAGATCGAATCCAATGGCCGGACAAGGTTTAAGGGAATGATCGCATCCGGAAGGCAAACGGCCCCGCCTCATCATGAGGTTGTTCTGGCCACCTCCGCATGTCGGCTCTCGCATGAAGCAAGTCCCCGGGTCCTCGATCCGCACCGCGCCGTCCCAATCCACTCCTTCGGGAGCTCGGGGCTGGCAGAGATGTACCAACCTCTCGCACCGGTTGTCGATTATCGTTCCCGAGCTTCCGCAGCCCTTAGCCTGTCCGCACCAGAGGTGAGCACCGCCTAGCCTATTCCTGGGCTAGCCGCAGCTCCCGATCTTCCGTCTGCCTGCCGCTCGCGACCTGATACCAGGCCGGGCAGAAAGCAGAGCAATGTCGAAAGAAATTTATATCTCCAGTACTCCCCACGAGACCCGTCTGGCCATCGTCGAAAACGACGCTTTGACCGAGATTTACTACGAGCGTGAGAACGAGTACACCCTCGCGGGCTCAATCTATAACGGCCGGGTGACGCGGGTTCTCCCCGGAATGCAGTCGTCGTTTGTCGACATCGGACTGGAACGCGACGCCTTCCTCTACATCACGGACTTCCTCGAAGAGGCCGGCGATTCGGCGGACTTCGAAGGCGCCAGCGCGGACGGCGAGTCGCGTTCGCCGCGGGGCGATGGCCAGCGCCGAGATCGCGGCGGCCGTGGCGATGGCTCCGACCGTCCCGACCGTTCCGATCGCGGCGAACGTCCGACCACCATCGAGGGCACCCTTGCCTCACCCTCCGACCGCAGCTCGAGCCGCGGCGAAGAGGGCGTCACGCGCAGTGATCGTGGCGACCGTAACGGCCGCGGCGATCGCGGGCGCCGGCGCGGACGCGGGGATCGCGACCGCAATGGCAGCCTGGACGCCTCTCGCGGGGCCGACTCCACGATGACGCCGCCCCCTCCGTCCGTTCCTGCTGTGCCCCCCGTGGACGAGCTGGGCGAGGGCGCTCCCGGAGCCGATGGAAGCCGCCGTTGGCGCGGTCGTCGCGGTCGTCGTCGTGGCCGCGGAGCTCTGGGCAGCGCAGGCGATCCAGCACGCAGCGCGAGCGCCGATGCGTCTCCGGACGCGACCGGCGACCATTCCTACACCGACGCCTCCGAGTCCAGCTTCGCCGGGCAGTCGCAGGGATACGCACAGGAAGAGTTCACCGATTATCCGGTCGAGATCGACCGCGTCGCGGCCGAACTGCCTCAGGCCGACACCCATACCGAGTCCGCCGAGAGCGAACAGAGCCGAGCCGAAGGTCAGCGCGGCGAAGGCCGTCGCGAGGGCGGCCGCAACGAGCGCAATGAGCGCGGCGGCCGCGGCGAGGGACGGGAAGGACGAGGCCGCAACGATCGCAACCAGCGTCCGCCCCGCGCGCCCCGGGGCTTCGCTCCCTCGCGTGATCTCTACGCCGTGGACAGCACTGAAGCCGGCGAGGAGCTTGCGGCTCCGGTCGAGCCGATCATCCTGCCGGGCGAATCGCTGTCGAAGTATCGCGCCGCCTCTGAGCCCGAAGCGTCTGCAACCCCGGATGTTTCCAGCCATGCGGCGGGCCAGAGTGGGTCCACGCCTGCGGTAAACGTGATCCTGCCCAAGCCCAAGACGGTGGTCGACGAAACTGTGATCGCCGCTGGTTGGGACGGAGGCTTCACCCTCCCCGGCGAGACCCTTTCGCGTCGCAGTCGCTCGGAGTCGCAGCCTGCACCTCGTTCCGAGAAGCGCAATGAGCCGCGTGCCTCGCACCGCATGGATGACCGGAGCAACCTCCGCGCCGCTGCTGCGACCTCGGCTCCCGAGGATCAGGCCGGGCTTCCCCAGGTGGTGGAGGATCTCGACGGTCTGAGCGTCGCCACCACCCCCGAGCAGCAGCCCGAAGTGGCCGAGGCAGCCCACCCCGAGCGTGTTTCCGAGAGCGAGATTCTGCACGAGGCGGTTCCGTCTGGGAGCGAGGCGATTGCCGCGGCTCCAGAGACCGAAGCCCCGGCGGTAAACACTGAGTATGAGCCGGAGGAGGCGTCGGCCTCCTACCGGGTTGACCCGATCGCGCCCAGCGAGTTCCGTCAGAGCGGTGGAACTGCCGAGCCAGAGACGGTCGAGGTGCCGGCAACCCAGGAGCCCGCACCCCATCTGGATACCACCGGCGTTCCCCCGCCGCCACCTCCGATGTTCGCTGCCCTGACTGCGGAAGAGGGCTCCGGCGCGGACATCACCTCCATCTCGGCGACCGGTGAGATGCACTCGGAGCCGGTGATGCTGCCCGCAGAGGCGGCTGCGGAGTCTGTGGAGCAGGCCACGTCGCCGATGCAGCACGAGGCGGCGGTGCATGAGGCGACGGCGCAAAGCTTCTCGCCGGGAAAGGGCGCGCTCGAGGAGGAGTTCCTGGAGGATGAGGAGCTCGATGGGGCGACGCTGCATGCCGGCTACGACGAGGAGTTCGAGGACCTGGAGGAGGAGACGCTGGAAGGCGCGGCCGACCTCGGGACCATGTTGCGCGAGATGTCGATCGACCAGATCACGGCGCCGGGCGATGCCGAAGAGGGAGACGAGGAGTTCGAAGAGGAGGAGGCGGACGAGGCCGAGTACGGCGCGGCGGCCTCCGCGTCTGAGGACGAAGACTTCGTCGAGGGCGATAAGCCGAGCGAACACTCCGCGGCCGACGCCGAGTTCTTCGCCGCTACCTTCCGCGAGCCGGAGACCGAAGAGGGAACTGAGGGCGGCGAGCGGACCGGGCAGGAGGTTCGCCGTGGCCGTCGCGATGGACGCCGTGGCCGTTCCGGCGATCGCGAGCGTGGTCGCGACCGCGATCGCGGCAGCCGCAGCACCGGCGGCGATCACGACCGTAGCCGCTCGGGCGGAAGACGCCAGTCGGCGCAGGCGACCAACCTGCCGGCGATCAGCGATCTGCTGAAGCCGGGCCAGGAGATCCTGGTGCAGATTGCCAAGGAGCCGATCGCCAAGAAGGGCGCTCGCATCACCTCGCACATCGCGCTGCCGGGACGCTTCCTGGTGTTTATGCCGACGGTGAACCATACCGGCGTGTCGCGCAAGATCGAGTCGGACGGCGAACGCCGCCGCCTGAAGGAGATCCTGCTGTCCGAGAAGGGCGAGGCGTCGGGCGGCTTCATCGTGCGCACCGCCGCTGCGGGCGCGAGCGAGGAGGAGCTGCGCTCCGACCTGCGCTTCCTGCTGAACCTGTGGACCGACATCAAGCAGCGCTCGGAGGCGAGCAAGTCGCCGGCGCTGATCTATCACGATCTCAATCTGGTCGAGCGCATTCTGCGCGACCAGGTGACCGACACCTTCTCGGCTATCTGGGTCGATACCGAGAGCGAGTACGAGCGCGTGCTGCGCTTCCTGCAGCGCTTCCAGCCGAGCCTGATCCGGCGGGTGAAGCTCTACACCAAGGAGACGCCGCTGTTCGAGCAGTTCGGCATCACCGAGGAGATCAACAAGGCGCTGCGCTCCAAGGTGTGGCTGAAGTCGGGCGGATCGATCGTGATCAACCAGACCGAGGCGCTGGTGGCGATCGACATCAACACCGGCAAGTTCGTGGGCAAGACGGCGCGGCTCGAGGACACCATCGTCAAGACCAACCTCGACGCTATTCCCGAGATCGTGCGCCAGATCCGTCTGCGCGATCTGGGCGGCATCATCATCATCGACTTCATCGACATGGACGAGCGGCGCAACCGCAACAAGGTGATGGCCGCGCTCGAGGAGGAGTTGAAGACCGACCGCGCGCCCTCTAAGGTGCTGCAGTTCAACGACTTCGGCCTGGTCGCCATCACCCGCAAGCGGGTCAAGCAGTCGCTTGAGCGGACGCTGTCGACCACCTGCGGCGTCTGCCAGGGAACCGGCATGGTCAAGTCGCCGATCACGGTCTGCAACGACATCTATATCGAGATGCGCAAGATGCACAAGCATCTGGATCGCGGCGACGTGATGCTGCGCGTCCATCCGGATGTGATCAAGCAGCTGAAGTCGGGAAGCTCGAAGTGGCTGCAGGAGATGGAGGAGATGGTCGGTAAGACGATCCTGATCAAGTCCGATCCATCGCTGCATCCGGAGCAGTTCGACATCCACTAAGACCAAGTAAAACCAAGGAACACCTTCCGTCAGCCCACGCATGCAGGCACTTCGCACCGTGGGCTGACGGCCGCAGGTGAGGTTTTGTAGTCCAAACGCTATTTCAGGCGTCATAAAGTAAGACAAGACGGCACAACAATCTGCGATCAGCCGGGTTGAAACCGCTACAGGAAAAAGCTTTACTTTATAGGAGTCCTATCGATGCAACGTTCTAGCCGACTTTTCTCCTCCCTTCGCGCCTCCGCAGCCTTAACTTTTTTCTGTGGTGCGGCCACCCTCGGTCTCCAGGCACAGCCGAACACGGCGGAGACCCAGTCCCTGTTCTCCTACACCCAGCCGGTTCGCGTGGAGTCGCCGAAGTTGCTGGCGTCGCTGACCGCCGACGCACCTTCGATGGGCGCGGCCGAGGGCAGCTCGCTCAACTACAGCAGCAGCGCCGGCGCGGCGGAGACGCGCGCGGCGGTGGAGGGCATGAGCTTCGGCGGAGCGGATGCCAGCCCGCAGCCGCCACCACGCCGCTATGGCCGCCGTCCGGTGTATGCGGATTCGTCGCATAACGCGGATGGATCGAACAAATACTCCTTCTTCGGCGGCATCGGTTTTCAGGTCCCGACGGGAAATACGCACAAATATCTGACTCCCAGCTACTCGTTCCAGTTCGGCGGCGGCCGCAACTTCAATAAGAGCTTCGGGGTGATGGCCCAGTTTGACTGGGACAACCTGGGCTTCCAGGGCAGCACGCTCGACAACCAGAGCTTGCTTTACTTCGGTGCCACGGGCCAGGGGCTGGACGGATCCACGCACGTTTGGTCGTTCACCCTCGATCCGATCTATAACTACTACACCTCGGAGAAGTTCGGCGCCTATGTCGTTGGCGGTGTGGGCTTCTTCCACAAAGTGGCGACGTTCACGGTGCCGGCGATCCAATCGACCTTCTATGGCGATTTCCTGGTGAACGCTCAGTTCGATCACTACACCAGCAATGCACCGGGCTATGATGGCGGCCTTGGGTTCACCTACAAGCCCTCCCGCTTTGGCGATTTGAAGTTCTACGCTGAAGCGCGCTATGTCTTTGTCGACAACCAGCAGCGCACGGGGTTGACGGCGGCGAACCTGAATACCACCTTCGGCCAGAACTATCTGGCCAGCGGCGGCACCAACTTCTATCCGGCGAACAGCAACCGGACGACCTACATTCCGGTCAAGTTCGGCGTTCGCTTCTAGCGCTCGCGCAGTCTCGAAGGCAACGAAAGGCCCGGCAGATGGTTGCCGGGCCTTTCGTCGTTTGGGTTTGTCTTGGCAGGGCAAGGACCCCGGGGCTGAAGCCCCTCGTTGTTCGGCCGGCTTTTCGCAGGGCTGAAGCCCTGCGCTCCCACCGGACGAAGCTTGGAGGATGGTGGGAGCCCTACCTCCCACCCTTCGCGATGAGGCTGCGAAGGATGGGCACCCGGGTGGTCTTGGGTAGAAGTTGAAGGCAGATCGAGCTGGGCTAGATGCCGACCGGGTAGGGCTTTTCGTGGATCTCGTCGGCGCCGGGACGGGCAGAGAAGCGCTCGAAGCGGCCCTGGAGCAGGCTGAGCAGGCCGGTGTACCAGTAGCCAAGAACGAAGAGCAGAAGAAATGGCACGGTGAAGTAGTTCTCGCTGGAGATGGCGTACCAGACGGTGCAGGTGAAGTAGCAGCCGATGGCCAGCTCGATCCAGGGAACGATGCCGAGGCGCTTGCGGTAGATCTTGGCCTGGGACTTCTCGCCCTTCTTGTTGACGCGGTACTTGGGGGTGCGGGCGAAGGCGCTTTTGACGCCGAACAGGGCCTCGAGCACGGCTTTGGTGTTGGTGATGGTAAGGCCGACGCCGAGCGCCATCAGGAACGGCACGTAGAGGAAGGTCTTGTACCAGGTCTTGGGAAAGAGCTCCTTTTGGCTGACCAGATAGAAGCTCGAGACCGACATGGTGCTGGCGATGAACAGCGGGAAGTCGATCAGCATCATCTGCAGCCATCCCTGCCAGGAGCGGATGATCATGGCAGGCATCAGCAGCGTGCTGAGGACGATCATCAGCGGATAGCTGATGTTGGCCGTGAGGTGGTACCAGGCCTCGAGCTTGGTGTGCCAGGGCTGATCGCTGGCCATGACGCGCGGAAGGATCTTCTTGCCGGTCTGGATGAGGCCCTTGGCCCAGCGCGCCTGCTGGGTCTTGAAGGCGGTCATCTCGATGGGCAGCTCGGCCGGGCACTCGACGTCCTGCAGGTACTTGAAGTTCCAGCCGACCATCTGGGCGCGGTAGCTGAGGTCGGTGTCCTCGGTGAGGGTGTCGTGCTGCCAGCCGCCGGCCTGGGAGATGGTCTCGCGCCGCCACATGCCGGCGGTGCCGTTGAAGTTGAAGAAGACGCCCGCGCGGGAGCGGCCGCCGTGCTCGAGAACGAAGTGCCCGTCGAGCAAAATGGCTTCCACCTGGGTGAGGAAGCTGTAGTTGCGATTGAGGTGGGTCCAGCGGGTCTGGACCATGCCGATGCCCGGCTCGGCGAAGTGATGGATCACCTGCATGAGCCACTCGGTGGGCGGGACGAAGTCGGCGTCGAAGATGGCGATGAACTCGCCCTTGGCGGTCTTGAGGCCGTGGTCGAGAGCGCCGGCCTTAAAGCCGTAACGATTGGTCCGGTGGATGTAGTGGATGGGCTGCGGAGCCATGCCGGGGAAGCCCTGGGCGTAGCGTTCGACGATCTCGCGGGCGACGGTGGTGGTCTCGTCGGTGGAGTCGTCGAGCAGCTGGATCTCGAAGCGGTCGCGGGGGTAGTTGAGCCGGCAGCAGGCGTCGATCAGCCGATCGATGACGAACTGCTCGTTATAGATCGGGAGCTGGATGGTGACGAAGGGAAGCTGGCCTTCGGGGAATCTAGCCGTCGGCTGGTCCCATTTGGTGGCGTTCTTGCGGTTGCGGTAGTAGAGCCAGACTAGCTGATAGCGATGGACGCCGTAGAAGGCGAGGATCAGCATGACGACGAAGTACGGCACCAGCAGGCAGACGTCGAAGGCGTTCCAGCGGTAGAGGTGCTCGAAGGTGCGGTCGGCATAGTGCGTGCGCCAGTAGTGACCGAGGCCCTTGGAGACGAACAGCAAGGCGAGCGTCGCCGGATTCGATGCCGGGGTTGCCGCGATTGGCAAGGATGGGAAGAAGGCGTACAGAGAATCTGCTCCAACGAGAGGTTGCTTGTGCCTACATCCAGAGATGCGGGAAGAGAGTGGTTTGTGCGAACTTTCCCGATTCTACCGGAAGGGAGGTGAACGGAGGATGACCCTCAGTGGTTGAGAAAGTGGGTGCGGTAGAGGGTGTCGCGCTGGACCGGGCGGAAGCCTGCGTCGCGGATGACGCGGCGCAGGTCCTCTTCAGTGGTGCGGTTGGCCCGCTGGGCTCCGGCCTCGAGCGAGATGGAGCCGAGGTCGTTGCCGCCGAAGCGCAGGGTCATCTGAACGACCTTGAGGCCCTGGGCGGCGCTGCTGGACTGGATGTGGGCGATGTTGTCGAGCAGCATGCGGGAGATGGCCAGGGTGCGGAGGTACTCGACCGCGGTGGGAGGCTGCCAGTCGATTGGGATGACATTACCAGGGTGGAGATCGGGATGAAAGGCGATCGGGGTGAAGGCGGTGAAGCCGCCGGTCTCCTCCTGCAGGGCTCGGATGGACTGAAGGTGGTCGACCCGCTGGTCGAGCGTTTCGTCGAAGCCGAAGACCATGGCGGCGGTGGAGCGCAGGCCGATCTGGTGGGCGGTGCGATGGACCTCAATCCAGGAGCTGCTTTGCGAGATCATGGCGTCGTCGCCGGCGAGCGAGTTCAGGGCGGCGTCACACAGGCGGGTGAGGGTCTCGCGCAGGCTGAGATCGGAGGCGGCGGCGAGCGCCACGACCGCGCTGGTCGAGAGGCCGTGCAGGCAGAGAGCGGGAAAGCGCTGGCGCAGGCCGGAGAGCAGGGCGCAGATCCACTCGAGCGAGGGCAGCGCGGCGGCGGGAGCGAGTTCGAGATGGAGGCCGGTGCCTCCGAGATCGAGGGTCTCGGCGGCCTGGGCGTAGATGGCCTCGGCCGTGTCGTCACAGGCTTCCCTCTTGCCGGCTGTGGCGATGCGGACGCGGCGATCGACCAGGTAGCTGACCACGCCCTCGGGGTGGAGGGTGCGGCGGACGGCGTCGGCCTCCATGCCGATGCCGATGAGGTCGTCGGAGTGGAAGCAGTCAAGAGCTTGCGTGGTGCTGATGCCCATCTCTCGATTTTACCCTTGCGGTTTGCCGATGCGCCCTAGGTCGGGCCTAGGTGGGGTGGGTCATGCCGTCGTGCAGCAGCAAAAGGAAGACGAGCGCGCCGAGGAAGAGCAGAAGGACGAGGATGGCGCTGGCCATAATCCAGATGTCCAGGCGCTTGAGCTGCCGCGTGATGGCCTCGAGCTGGGCGGTCTGGGCGGAGAGTTCGCGGCGTGTCTGGTTGAGATCCTCGCTCACCCGGGCGAGCTGCGTGGTCTGGGCTTCGAGCTGGACGGCGAGTCTGGTGTTGTATTGAGTCAGGCCGGCCGCATCGCCGTGCACGGTTTCAGCCAGTGCGGCAAGGGCGGCCTCCTGCGCGCGTTCCCTGGCCGACCGCAAGGCGAAGTAGCGGTCGGCCAGGGGAACGAGCCGGCTGACGTGAGGAAGCAGTTCGAAGAGCTGCGCGAGGAGACGTGGCCACATGGGTTGGTTTCTCCTTTGATTTCTCTGCTGACTTTTCTCTGCTGGTTTCTCTGCGGGCCCGGTTGAGTGGCTTTAGTGAACGAGGTCGACGCGGCTGCTCAGGCGAACATGCTGCTGCGTGGACGGCGAAGGCTGAGGACCACGGCGGCGATGGTGGTGAGCAGGATGGCGGTGATCAGGCCCTGCGACCAGACACAGTAGATGCACCATTTCTCCATGACGAACGCCTCGAGGTAGCTGAGGAAGCAGGCGAACAGGAAGCCGATCTCGGCGAGGTGGAGGACGATCCAGAAACGGCCGAGCAGGGCGAAGATGGCGATCAGCGTGTATCCGGCGATGCCGAAGACGGCGACGGGGATGTGTTTCTTGGGGGAGGCGGGATCTTCGTCGAAGGAGCGCGGGGGGAGGACGGCGAAGCGGCTGTGGTTGACCGCGCCGCAGTCCCATTTGCCCTCGACTTTACACGGCGGGGCCTGGTTGGGATCCATATTGTGTACTTTGAGGGCGAGGATGGAGACGACGAGACCGGCGACCGCGAGGAGGGCAATCAGAAATCGCATGGCTCATTCTACGGTGTTTCTGGGGCGGTCTATGTCTGTCTATGATGTTGCGGATGCTTTTTGCCGGGTGCGGCGGAGGCGCGGCTTCTTGACGGAGCCGGGTTCGAGATGGGCGGCGAGGCGTTTTTCCATGATGGCGATGGCCTCGGGGCTCTCGTCGATGAGCAGGAAGGAGCGGCCGTGACGGGCGGCGGCGAGGCCGGTGGTTCCGCTGCCGGCGAAGAAGTCGAGGACGCGGTCACCGGGGTTGGAGTGTACGCGAACGATGCGGTTCAGGATGCCGAGCGGCTTCTGCGTGGGGTAGCCGGTCTTCTCCTTGCCGGTCGGAGAGACGATGGTGTGCCACCAGACGTCGGTGGGGGTCTTGCCGCGGGCGCTCTTGGTGGGGCCGACGAGTGCGGGGGCCATGTAGGGGATGCGGTCGCTGGCGTCGAGGTTAAAGGTGTACTCGCTGGGGTGCCGCGTGTACCAGAGGAGGTTGTCGTGCTTGGCGGGCCAACGCGAGGTGGCGCGAGCGCCGTAGTCGTAGGCCCAGATGATCTCGTTCTGGAAGCAGGGGCGGGTGAAGATCTCGTCGAGCAGGACCTTGCAGTAGTGGACCTCGCGCGGGTCGATGTGGAAGAAGAGGCTGCCGGTGGGCGTGAGCAGGCGATGGGCTTCGAGCAGGCGAGGGCGGAGGAAGCCCAGGTAGTCGCCGAAGCGGTCGGTGTAGCCGTTGGCGGCAGGCAAAGCCTCGATGTGCTCGGTGCGGTAGCGGTGGCCGCCGAAGCCGATGCGGTCGCCGGCCTCGTCGCGGGTGGTCTTGATGCGGCTGCGGGACTGGTGGCGGCCGGTGTTGAATGGCGGATCGATGTAGATGAGGTCGAAGCTTGCGGGTTCCAGGCGGCGGAGCAGTTCGAGGTTGTCGCCGTGTAGGATTTGATTCAACGTGCGGCCCTCATCGTCGGGATGGTTTCCCTGGTTCCAGAGTATGGTATCGGATTCTTGTTCGCGTATTGACGGACTGGGTCCGGGGAGGAAAAATCTCCGGCCAAGGGCTGGAGAGTGTATGGTTTTGTCTTGCCCATGTCGATCGTCTCCAATGCGATAACCGCCGCCCTGCTCTCTCACCCGGGACAGGTGCGCCTGCACAACGAGGACGCCTGCGCAGGGGATGTGGAGCATGGCGCGTTCGTGGTGTGTGACGGCGTGGGCGGAGCCGCAGGGGGCGAGATTGCCAGCCGGGTGGCGGCCGACACCCTGCTCGAGTGCCTGGCGGGCACCGACGGAAGCGATGCCACCGGAGGCGAGCGCCTGAAGCAAGGGGTCGAACGGGCGAACCAGGCGATTCTGCAGCAGGCACGGCAGACGCGCGCACTGCGCGGGATGGGGACCACGCTGGTCGCGCTGCTGCTGGAGTCCGCGGCGGCGCCGGCAGCCGCGGACGGTGGCAAGGGTGTGAACAATGGCCGTGTAGACATGGCCCTCGCTGCGGGCCAGAGCGAAGCGGGCCAGGGACAGGCGGGCATCCCCTGGGGTCGCATCTGGCTGGCGAATATCGGAGACAGCCGCTGCTACCGGATGCGCGTCGGTGTGTTCGAGCAGCTGACCGAGGACCACTCGCTGGTGGAGGAGCAGGTGCGGGCGGGAGACCTGACGCGGGAGCAGGCGGAGCGGTCGCCGATCCGCAACGTGATCACCCGAGCGCTGGGATCGCAGGCACAGGCAGAGGCGGACATCCAAAGCCTGGCGGCGAAGCCGGGCGATCTGTACCTGCTGGCGACCGACGGCCTCATGCGTGAGCTGAGCGACGATGAGATCGCCGGAATCCTGCGCGGGGCGGGTTGTGGCGGTTCTGGAAGGACGCGGCGGGCTGTCGATGCCGTGCATGCTGTCGATGCTGATGCTATAGACGCGATGGATGAGGCTCGGCTGCGCCGCATCTGCGAGGCGCTGGTCGCGGCTGCCAACGAGCGTGGCGGCGGCGACAATGTCACCTGTGCGCTGGTGTATCTAAAGGCAGGGAGTAGGGAATAGGGGCCTGCGGTTTTGGGGGATTGGCACTTGGATGCGAATACTCTGATTGGCGTGGTTGGTGCCGGCACCATGGGCAACGGGATTGCGCATGTGTGTGCGCGGGCGGGTTACCGGGTGCTGCTCTGCGATGTGGCGCAGGGGGCGATCGATCGCGGGATGCGGGCGATTGAGACCAATCTGGGCCGCGAGGTGGCGAAGGGCAAGCTGAGCGCGGAGGAGGCGTCGGCGGCGCTGGCGCGCATCGCCCCGGTGCCGACCATCGCCCTCGATGAGACGACGCAGCTGGAGGAGTGCGGTCTGGTGATCGAGGCGGCTCCGGAGCTATTTGCGCTCAAGGCGGAGCTGTTTCGTGAGTTGGACCGAATGCTTCCGCCGGCCAGCATCCTGGCCTCGAATACCAGCTCGATATCGATCACGAAGCTGGCCGCGGTGACCGGGCTTCCGGGGCGGGTGATCGGGATGCACTTCTTCAACCCGGTGCCGGTGATGCCGCTGGTGGAGGTGGTTCGTGGACTGGAGACGAACGAGGAGACCTTCGCTGCGGTGGAGGAGCTGGCGCGGCGACTGGGGAAGACGCCGGTGGCGGTACAGGATGCGGCCGGCTTCGTCTCGAACCGCGTTCTCATGCCGCTGATCAACGAGGCGATCTTTGCGGTGATGGAGGGGGTGGCGACGGCGGAGGCGGTCGACCAGGTGTTTGTGCTGGGGATGGCGCATCCGATGGGGCCGCTGCGGCTGGCGGACTTTATCGGGCTGGATGTCTGCCTGGACATCATGCGGGTGCTGGTCGAGGGTCTGGGCGATCCCAAGTACCGGCCATGCCCGCTGCTGGTGCGGATGGTGGATGCCGGCTGGCTGGGGAAGAAGTCAGGGCGAGGGTTCTATCGCTACGACGGGGGCAAGGCCTGAGCGTGAAGCGGTGGGTGCCGGAGAAGGACGTAGAGCAGAGGGATCGTGGGGCGAGTCTGGGGAATCCAATCGCAGGGTCCAGGGTCGAGTAGGGGCAGGGGCCGGGCTGTAGGTTCGGATCGTAGGTCAAGGAGAGACGATGGCGCAGGAACTGTACTTTGAAGATTTTTATATCGGGCAGACGTTTCACTCCGCCGGCAGCGCCAAGGTATCGGCCGAGGAGATCAAGGAGTTTGGACAGAAGTACGATCCGCAGCCCTTCCATCTGGATGAGGCGGCGGGCGAGGGCTCGTTCTTCAAGGGACTGGCGGCGTCGGGCTGGCTGACGGCGGCGATTGTGATGCGGCTGCGGGTGCAGAGCATCCAGGTGGCGGGCGGGATGATCGGCGCCGGGGTGGAGGAGATGCGCTGGACCGAGCCGGTGCGTCCCGGCGACACCCTGCATACCGAGATCGAGGTGGTGGGGGTGCGTCTCTCGGGCTCGCGCAAGGACTACGGGATCGTGCGCACGAGGACGCTGGCATACAACCAGCGCGATCAGGTGGTGATGCGCTCGACGGTAAACTTTCTCGCTCCGGTGCGGCCGAAGGGCAGGGAGTAGGCAGCAGGGAACGGGGCGCTGTGCGGAAGTTCTGCACAGCGGCGGCCGGCGTATTCTGGAGAGCATGATGCGCATGACCGTGCTGGCGTCGGGATCGAAGGGCAACAGCACCGTCATCTCTTCGAGCCGGACGCGGGTTCTGGTGGATGCCGGGCTGTCCTGCCGCGAGCTGCTGCGGCGGATGGCGGCGGCGGGCGAGGATCCGGCGACGCTGGACGCGATTCTAATTACCCATGAACACCTGGACCACGTGGCGGGGCTGGCCGTGCTGGCGCGGCGGCTGCGGGTTCCGGTATTTTTCACCGAGCCGACGCATCGCGCCTGGGTGCGCATGCTGACCCCGCGCACCACCATGAGCTACGCGAAGTGGATGGAGCGGATGCAGCAGGAGAAGGCGGCGCGGGCCGAGGCTGCGAGTACGATCCCTGCGCTGTCGGCTGTGGGGGAGCCGGAGCCGCGCCCGGAGCAGGCGGAGGATCTGGCCACGGATTTGAATATGGATCTGGCCGCAGAGCTGCCGCTGGAGCCGGAGTTGGACGCAGCTGCAGAGGCAGAAGCCATCGCGGATGGAGATGCGTCGGCCCCCAAGCGGGCGACGACCAAGGCCGATCCGGCGTTTCTGCCCGCGGTGGAGTACTTTGAGGCGGGGAAGAACTTCGCGATCGGAGACATAGGAATTACGCCGTTCACGATTCCCCACGACGCGGCCGATCCCTGCGGGTTTGTCTTTCAGGCCGAGGGCATCCGCATGGCGCTCGCGACCGATCTGGGCTATATGCCGCAGAATGTGAAGCAGGCGCTGTGCGGGATCGACGTTCTTCTGCTGGAGTCAAACCACGACCTGGAGATGCTGCGCGACGGGCCGTATCCGTGGTCGGTGAAGCAGCGGGTGCTGTCGCGTGTGGGCCACCTGTCGAACCACGCGACGGCGGAGTTTCTGGCGCGGGATTATGATGGTGGAGCGGCGTATATCGTGCTGGGCCATCTGTCGGAGTCGAACAATGCGCCCGCGCTGGCGCGCATCTCGGCGGAGCAGGCGCTTGGGGACCGGATGACGCTGCTGGGCAACCGGCTGCTGCTGGCCGAGCAAGCGATGCCACTGGCACCGATTACCCTCTAGGAGTCCGTCGGGGATAGCCGATCCGGTCGGCAGATTTTGCCTTCCGCAGGGGACTGCTTCGTCGGTTTGGGGGACTTTGGCTCTTCGTCGGCAAGAACGTTCAGTTGCGCAGGCACTGGGAAGATGAAGCGGTCGATTGGGGCGTTCTTCAGGCGGTTTTTGGTGTCCATGCGAAGCGGAACAGCTCGAGCAAGTTGCTGGTTGCGCACACCAGTTTCCACTCGGCCTGCACTCCAGTCCCCGCAAGCTGAAGCGGCGGAAGCCACGCAGCTCCTTGATCTGGCCGAAGACGGGTTCGACGATGGCTTTGCGCATCTTGTAAATCGTTCGTCCCGCATCGGTGCGCAGTTTGTGTTGCATGGCGTGCTTGGGCGTGGCTTGGTCCGGCGGTGGTCCGCTCTCCGTCGCCATGGTTTGATCGTGCTTCATGCAACCGGTGGCGATATGCAGGTCGATACCCGCTACCCTTTCATCCGTCGCGTTGGCCTCACTCCAGTAGCCCGCATCGGCACTGACCGCATCCGGCTTGCGCCCCAGGTTAGCTTTGAGCTGCTCCAGCATCGGCAGGAGTTGACGACGATCGTTGGACTGCTGCGTGATCTCGGCCGCCACGGATCGCCTGCGCTGTAGAGTCCACTGCCGCCTGTGCGTTATAGCCCTGCAGGAAGCTGCCTTTGTTGGCCCCATCCGGCATGATCCGGCTGTCCCCATCGGTGAAGTTGCGCTGCGCCTTGGCTTTGGGCTGCGCCTGTTCCGGGTCCGGGTCCGGGTCCGGGACCTTGGGCACGGGGCCACGCGGCTTCTTGCCTGTCTGCCCTTCCTGGCGGCGAGCGGCGCGTTTGGCCTCCGCCTCGGCGCGTTGCTGCTCGGCTTTTTCTTCGGCCTCCTTCTCCAACTCCGCCTTGGCCTGCTGGATCTTCTTCAGGCGACTGTCGCGCCGCGACAACGCATCGGGCAACTCGTCGCCGCGCTTGCCCTTGCCATACAGCGCATCCTCGGCAGCGTCGGTCTCCTCCGCCTGCTGCAGCAGCGCATCGATCTCCTGCTTCAAG
>Ga0210403_10000220_pt1 | contig 62992 bp, 50 predicted proteins | sample IncBWC19MmetaG_FD_150863 | JGI IMG/M metagenome (GOLD analysis project Ga0210403, IMG submission 150863) | Forest soil microbial communities from Barre Woods Harvard Forest LTER site, Petersham, Massachusetts, United States - Inc-BW-C-19-M | ecosystem: Environmental > Terrestrial > Soil >...
ATGCCATCAAAGGATTTATATCTGTAGTATTCCGGCGCGCTGAGCGTAAATTCCTTCCAGGAATCGTTCAGGTGAGAAATCTGCTGCGGCTGCGTTTTCTGATCCCATAGCCAAAGCTCCTGGGGCTGCGTTCCATTTTGGGAAACGAACGCGATCTCGCCGCCAGGAGCCAGCGAGAAGCTCCCCGTCGGCCCAGGCGAGGGTGTCAAATCGTGCCGGGAGCCGTCGCCAGAAAACGTCACGAACAGCGTCGAAAAGCCACTCGCGGCCACCATTGCCACCGATCCGTCTTTTTGCCAGTGATAATCCTCGACCGGACGATCCAGGCTTGCCCCCGTCAGATTGCGCGCCGCGTGCCCGCCGACGGGCAGAAGCAGAAGGTCATGCGGGTCCGGCCCATCTTCCCGACTTCCGACATAACTGACCGTCTTGCCGTCCGGGGACACCCGCAGCTTCTCAAACGGGCCGCGCGGCTTCAACAACTGCAGTACGTTCCCGTCCGGACCCGTTGGAACACTGAAAATCTGCTCGGTGTATTGGTCGGACTCGGGATGATCGGTGGCCTTTACAATCAGCCGATCACCGCCTGGGAGCCAAGCAATCTCGCTGACTTCCCATTGAGGCTTGCTTATGGCGCGGGTTTCCGCGGTCGCGAGGCTCAACAGCCACAGCCGCGCCCGCTTGTCCTCCTTATCCACGACGTGCGCGTCGTCTTTGTCCTTCTCCTTCTTCTCTTCGGCCTCGCTCTTCGCGTCCGGCGCCAGGAACGCGATCTGCTTGCCGTTGGGCGACCACTCAAAGTTCTTGACGCTGCGCTTGCCCTTGGTGACGGCCCAGCCTTCGCCTCCACCCGCCCGCATCAGGTAAACCTGCTGCTGTTCGCCCTCGCGGTTTGACAAGAAACCGAGCAGTCGCCCATCCGATGACCACCGAGGTTGCGACTCCGACTTCTGCGAATAGGTAAACTGCCGTACCAGCCCGCTCGCTTTGTCGTACAGCCAGATATGGCGGGCCCGATCGGTACCCTTAGCAGCCTCCGTCACTACAAAAGCCAGCCGCGTGCCGTCCGCTGACCACTGCAAGTCCGATATCGACCGCAGATTTAGCGAGGCCTCGGGCGTCAAAAGCTTCCTCTTCTCCCCAGTAGGAGGATCCTGTTCGCGCGCCTGTGGCGCAGCGCCCGACGCAAACAGCGCCAGAGTCGCAAAGGTCACACAAGAAAGCCGCAGCCCTTCACGCATAAGAAGTAAGCCCCCGTCGATTCAGACGTGCCGCCACTCTATGAGTCTCGGAAGCCCGCGTCAACCGTCGGCCACGCCGGGCTCGCCAGCCGCATAGCTCTCCCTCGAGCTCGGCTTGTTCGGCCAGTCCTAGAACTGTCCCCACAAATGCCCCGAAACTGTTCTCGCCACCAGTTGTTGACCTCCCACCTGGACCTCTAGCATTCACCCCTTCGAGCCCCGCCCCTCCCGGAAGCTCGCAGCGCTGCCGTATCGCGCTAAAAAATAAACCACTTACGAAAGAGAGAACCTTTGATCGCAATGAATTCTTCGCAACGCACCCAGGCGGCACGCCTCTCGTTCTTTGCCACCCTAGCTCTTATATCTTTGACGTTTGCCTGCCCTGGAGTCACGGCGCGCCCCCAGCTTCCGTCCACTCCCAGCGAGGCGTCCACCGTCGTCGGCGATGCTGCCCAGTCCGCTTCCTCCGCCGTGGCCCTCGCCGTCGTGCGTCCAGCTAACGCTATGAGTCTGTTGAAGTTCGGCAATGCTGGCTTCGGCGGCGACGACACCAGCGTGTTCCAGAAGGCCCTGAACTCTGCAGCCTCTAACGGCGAAGTCCTGGAGATTCCCGCGGGCAGCTACAACATCAGCCCGATCTATTTCCCGGCAAACTCCAACGTTTTCGTGGACGCAGGCGTTACGGTTTCGGCCAACCACGGCTTCGGCTCCAACGCCCATATGCTCAACATCAACGCCGCCAACGTCACCATCACCGGTTCCGGCGCCACCACTTCCGTCTTCCAGATGCCCAAGGCCCGCTCGGCCAGCCAGAGCGACGGCAGCGAGTTTCGCCACTGCCTCTCCATCCAGAACGCCAGCAACGTTACCGTCAGCGGAATCGCCTGCAGCCACTCCGGCGGCGACGGCCTGTATATCTCTCAAGCCACGAACGTTACCGTCAGCAACTCTACGTTCGACGGCAACTTCCGCAACGGCGCCAGCCTCACCGGCGGCCTGAACCATATCCACATCACAAACAATCGCTTTACCAACTCCAGCGGCACGCTGCCGGAAGCGGGCATCGACGTGGAGCCCAACCATCCCGGCGACTACTTGCTGGACGTGAACTTCACCGACAACGTCACCAGCAACAACGCCCGCGACGGCTTCTCCGTCTCTCTTTGGACCCTCACCAGTTCCTCCAAACCGGTCGGCCTGACCATCACCCGCAATCACTCTGACCACAACGCCCGATACGGCTACTTCGCCAACAACAACGACCCCAGCAACGCCTCCGGCGCAATCACGTTCACCGATTGCACCACCGACCAGAGCGGCAGCGACGGCGCCAACGCCCGCTTCTACGACGCCAACGGCGCCAGCCTGACCTTCGACAGTCTCACGGTTACCAACCCGCACCGCTTGGGTCCCGATCCTTCGTATCACGACAGCGCGGCGGTGGCCGTGATTCGAGGCGGCGGCGCCACCAAGCCGGAAGGCAACGTCCACTACCGCAACACCAACGTCACGGTCACCAACGGCAAGGTCGACTATTATTTTGACTTCAGCGACGGCTCCAATCGCGGCGTCAGCAACGTCACCTTCACCGCAGGCACACTAAGCGGCGCGAGCAAAGCTCCGCCCAACGGCCATCTCGAGGGCCAAACCATGAGTTCCGTCGGCCAATAGTAGGTCGGGAGGCCGTCGGCCCACGGGGGAAGTGCGCGTCCTCACCGCGCTTCCCCCGCTTCTTTTTTCCAGTGTTTGGTTTTTCCGTGCCTTTTCCGAGGGTGCCGCATCCTCGTCTTTTGAGGGTGGCCTCTTTCTTTCATCGTAGGGGCACGGCACGCCGTGCCCGCTCTTCGCTTTGCTCCGTCCTCGCCCTTCCGGTAACTTGATACTCGGCGCACGACTCGCGCCGCCGGCTCTATTTCCCCGCCTCGCCCTGCTTCTTCCATTCCGCGCGAAACTCCTGCTCCTTCTCCGCCACGAAAGTCTTGTACCCCTCGGGATCGACAAACGGATTCGCCGCGCCTTCTTTCACCCGCGCGAATTTTTCCTCCATCCCGTAATAAGCCCCATGCGCTCCCAGAAACACGTCGCACGGCAGCCCCTTCAACACGCGGAACATCTGCTCATAATCCTGCGCGATCTGCGGGTACGCCGCGTTATTCACCAGCTTGTACCCGGGATTCACGTTGGGGCTGCCCACGATCACCACGTCGAGGTTCTTCCCGTCGCCGTCGCCCGGACTGGCGGGCACCTTCATCGTCCAGGTCGTGCACCCCCGCGTATGCCCCGGAGTCTTGTGCGCCACCAGCACGACGCCGCCGAGCTTCACTTCCTCGCCGTCATGCAGCACGTGATCGACTTTCCCCGACTTATACAAATTCTCCGGAGAATTGCCATACTGAAAATCGGTCTTCCCGCCGGACTCGATCGTCGCCACATCGGCATCCATCACCATGTACGTCGCCCCAGTCAATTCCTTCACGCGCGCGCTGCCCGCGCAATGATCCCAATGCGCGTGGCTGATCAGGAGGATCTTCACGTCGCCGAACTGGAACCCCAGCTTCTCCACGCTCGCCTGGATCAGCGGCACGCTAGCTTCCAGGCTGCTGTTGATCAAAATGTGCCCCTGCGGCGTGGTGATCAGGTAAGACGCCAGCCCCTTGCTCCCCACGTAATAAATGTTGCCCACCACGCGGTGGGGCGGAAATGGCTCGATCCAGTCCGGGCTGACCTGCGCGAACGCAACGCTGGCGAATCCGAGCATGACCATCAGGCAACGCAGGAAGACCTTTAGAAGGGATGTGGTTTTCAACATGGATGCGAGCCTATCATGGTCATCCATCTCCGAGGCTTACCCGTCCTCATTTTTTGAAGGTGAGGCTCTTCTTTCAGTAGGAACCACGTCACTCGGGCAGCCCCCACCCGGCTCTTGAGCAGTGCTCTTTCGATCTCATCGTTACGCATCTCATAACCCAGGTAAGGAGGTCCGTGATAGAGTAAGGAATGGAGGCGAGGACATGAAAAAATTGGCGCGGATCACGAGCAAGGGGCAGATCACTGTGCCACATGAGGTCCGCCGAGCCTTGGGTGTAGGCACCGGAGACCGGCTTTTATTTGAGAAAGATGGGGCAAGCTTTCGTCTGAAGCCGGTGCGGTCCAAGAGCCCGTTTGAAAAGTATCGGGGCATCGGGAATTCCGAGATGCCCTCCGGCCGAAAGGAAATCAATCGAACGTTGCGTAAGATGCGTGGACGATGACCACCGCCGTTGATTCCAACATCCTGGTCGCTCTTTGGAACTTGGAGGACAGTCTGAATTCCGCAGCGCAGGCCGCGTTGGATGCTGCTTTGAATCGCGGGAGTTTGGTTATCTCTGCTCCGGTGTTCGCGGAGTTGCTGGCGTTTCCCGCTCGGGATGAGGCTTTTCTCGATTCCTTTCTCCGGGACACCGGAATCGCGGTGGACTGGGACCTGGGTGAATCGGTGTGGCGGATGGCCGGACGCGCGTTTCAGAGTTACGCGGCACGCCGCAGGAGGCAACGTGACGCCGGACCGCGGCGCATTCTGGCGGACTTCTTGGTGGGTGCCCACGCCCAGGTTAGCGGACATGTACTCCTCACCCTCGACGCCAGTCTGTACCGCAGCGCTTTTCCCCGGCTTCGTATCACCGCGATCTGAAGTTTGAAACCCAGCATCGGCCCAACCTCGCCCACGTTTGTCCTCTTCCACCCTGACCGTCTGCACTGTCTCCCAAACCCCAAGTTTGTTTTCCCCCGAGGGTCGGATAGAATCATCGTTTTGTTTTGAGGCTGGGAAAGATCACCGACGCCCGATGACCGAAATTCGACTTCACAACACTTTGAGCGGGCAGACCGAGCCGTTCGTTCCACTGAAACCGGGCGAAGTGGGCATCTATACTTGCGGGCCGACGGTCTACGATTACGCGCACATCGGGAACTACCGCACCTTTGTGTTTCAAGACGTGCTGCGGCGGTTTCTGAAGCTACGCGGTTTCAAGCTGGACCACGTCATGAACCTGACCGACGTGGACGACCGCATCATCGCCAAGGCCGCCGAGGCGGGCGTCGGCATCCGCGAGTACACCCAGAAATACGCGGAGGCCTTCTTCGCCGACTGCAAGACGCTGAGCATCGAGGCGCCGGAGCACTGGATCCGCGCCACCGACACCGTCGACGATATGGTGAAGCTGATTCAGCGGCTCCAGGAGAAGACCTACACCTACTCCAGTGAAGGCTCGATCTACTACCGCATCGCCAAGTTTCCGGACTACGGTAAGCTGTCGAAGATCGACGTCACCGGCATTCAAGCGGGCGCGCGCGTCGATAACGACCGCTACGAAAAAGAAAGCGCGCGGGATTTTGCGCTGTGGAAGGCGCCCAAGCCCGGCGAGCACTTCTGGGAGACGGCGATCGGGCCGGGGCGCCCCGGTTGGCATATCGAGTGTTCCGCGATGGCCATGAAGTATCTGGGCGAGACCCTGGACATTCACAGCGGCGGCATCGACCTGGCTTTTCCGCACCACGAAAACGAAATCGCGCAGAGCGAAGCTGCCACTGGGAAGCAGTTCGCGCGCTACTGGCTGCACGCGGAGCATTTGCTGGTCGAAGGCGAGAAGATGTCCAAGTCGCTCGGCAACTTCTTTACGCTGCGCGATCTGTTCGCCAAGGGCTACAAGCCGTCGGCGCTGCGGTTTGCGTTGGCCAGCGTTCCATATCGGCGGCAACTGAATTTCACGTTTGATGGGTTGCAGCAGGCGGCCAGCGCCGTCGAGCGGCTGCGAAATTTCTCGGACCGGCTGGCGAAAGGGAAATTCCCGGAGGGCCAGCAGCCGGGGATGGCCAAGCGCATCGCTCAGGCGGCGCAGGAGTTCGACGAAGGGCTTTCCGACGATCTCAACACCGCGCGGGCGCTTGCAGCCGCGTACGATCTGGTGCGGGAAGCGAACATCGCCATGGACAAGGGCGAATTTCGCCAAGGCGACGTGGCCGCAGCACGCGAATTTCTGGCGACGTTCGACCGAGTCTTCGCGGTGCTGGAAGACAACGACGCGGAAAAGCTGCGCGAGCTCGGCTACGGCGCCGATCCCGACGCGTTGCGCGACGAGGACGTCGAACAAAAGGTGGCCGAGCGCCAAGATGCCCGCAAACGCAAGGACTTCGCGGCGTCCGATCGCATCCGCAAAGAACTCGCCGATCGTGGTATACTTTTAGAAGATAGCCGCGACGGAAGCGTCCGCTGGAAACGCAAATGAAGCTGAACAATATCTATCGTCTCCCTCGGAACTTCTCCCCCGCTGAAGTTCGCCCCAACCTCTACGGCGTAGACTAACTTCTCCTTCCTGGCAGGGCGCCCGTGCCACACGTGTAAGCGCAAAACCTGCTTTGCGGTTCGCCAATCCACAACAACCGCTAACTGATTGTTATCAAAGGAGATAGATATGATTGCTACTGCCGAAACGAAATTGCCGCAGCTGCTGATGCCGCTGCCGGGACCCAAAGCCAAGAGCGTCATCGAGCGCGACGCCAAGTACGTCTCGCCGTCCTACACGCGCGACTATCCGTTGGTGGCCAAGCGCGGACACGGAGCGATGGTCGAAGATGTTGACGGCAACACCTTCTTGGATTTCGCGGCGGGCATCGCCGTCTGCGCCACCGGGCATTGCCATCCGCAAGTCGTCGCTGCGATCCAGAAGCAAGCGGCGGAGCTCATTCACTTGTCTGGCACGGATTTTTACTACGAGGGCATGCCGCAACTGGCGCAAAAACTTTCCAGCATTGCGCCGGGAAAAGAAGAGAAGCGCGTGTACTTCGGCAACTCCGGCGCGGAAGCCACCGAAGCGGCCATCAAGCTGGTGAAGTATCACACCAAACGCGACAAGCTGATCGCTTTCCACGGCGCGTTTCACGGACGCACCATGGGCGCGCTGTCGCTGACGGCGAGCCGCGCGGTGCAGCGCAAGGGATTTGGCACGCTGCTTTCCGGCGTGTTTCACATGCCGTATCCGGACACGTATCGCGGTACCTGGGGCGTCCGGCCGGAGGCTGCTTCCGCCGATTGTTTGAGCTATCTAGAGCATGAGTTGTTCCGGCGGCGCGTGGATCCCGAAGAAGTGGCGGGCATCTTTATCGAGCCGATTCAAGGAGAAGGCGGATATATTCTGGCGCCCACGGAATTTTTGCAGGGCTTGCGCCGGATCTGCACGAAGTACGGAATCTTGCTGGTGGCGGACGAAGTGCAGTCGGGCATGGGCCGCACCGGAAAATGGTGGGCCGTTGACCACAGCGGCGTCGAGCCGGACATTATTTGCTCGGCGAAGGGTATTGCATCGGGAATGCCGCTGAGCGCGGTGATTGCGCGGGCTAGCGTGATGGATTGGAAGCCGGGGGCGCATGCGTCGACATTTGGCGGCAACCCGGTGTGCATTGCGGCGTCGCTGGCGACGATTCGCTTGCTGGAAGAAAAGTACATGGAGAACGCCAGGCGGATCGGCGAATTCATTCTGAAGCGAACGGCGGATTGGACCGAGCGGTTCAAGAACGTCGGGGAAGTGCGCGGGCGCGGGTTGATGATCGGCATGGAGTTTGTGCGCGATCAGAAGACCAAAGAGAGGGCGCCGGAGTTGCGGAATCGATTGATTCAAGCGGCGTATCACAAGGGGCTGCTGGTTCTCGGCTCCGGAGATACGACGCTGCGATTCTGCCCGCCCTTGGTGATCGACGAGGAACAGGCGGAATTTGCGGTGCGGACTCTCGAGGAATGCATTCGGGAAGAAGAGAAGAATACCTAACGCAGAGACGCAGAGCACGCAGAGGAAAAAGACGAACCGACTTAAAAGAAGTAGGGAAGTAACGAAATAAAGAAAAGCAATGGGAAGGACGAATCCCGTGACGGCCACTCAGTGGCGTCACGGGATTTGTGTTTCTGCATGAGAGAGTTACACTATGCGTTAACAAGTAGGCTCATCTTTCCAGGATCGTGGGCTGGCCGACCTTCGGAGTGGCGAACGATGCGGGTGCTGTCTCATTTGGCGTTTCAGGTGGTGCGGTGGGCGGCGCGTCGCGGATTGCGCGAGGATGGGGGAGATTCGGCGGAGGAGAGAAAACACGAGGCGCGCAGGACTGGGGTGCGCGGGGAGACTTATGCTTACTGGTATTTGCGGCGGATCGGTTATGTGTTCGTGGCGCGCAACTATATGCCGCGTGGGGCCAAGGGGGAGATCGATCTGATCGGTTATGACGGAGCGACACTGGCGTTTGTCGAGGTGCGCACGCGTACTGTGCGGGAACAGCTCTCGGCGCTGCCGGAGCTGAGTGTGACGACCGACAAGCAACGCTTAGTGGTTCGAACAGCGCAGCGATTTCTTGCGGAACGCCACGTGGGCGAGCGCCCGTGCAGGTTTGACGTAATGGCGATCGATAACCGGCCGGGGTTGGCGCCCGAGGCGCGGCTGCACAAAGACGCCTTCAGTCCTCAGATGTAACAGGATTCTAGCGGAACGGTTCACAGCGGCGCCAGAAGCGGTACAATTAAACCTCACCAGGTGCTTATCATGCTCTGGTCCCCGAGCACATTCGAGGAGGCTCGCCTTGCCGGAGTTGCGAAAAGATCCAATCACAGGACGTTGGGTGATTATTTCCACGGAGCGCGGAAAGCGGCCGATGGAATTTCTGCGGGAGAGCGTAAAGACGAATGGCGTGAAGAATTGTCCGTTCTGCCCGGGAGCGGAAGGGAAGACGCCGCCGGAGATTCTGGTGTATGGGCGAAACGGAGGCGGGGCGAATACGCCGGGGTGGAGCATTCGCGTGGTGCCGAACCGGTTTCCGGCGCTGGGCATCGAGGGGGACTTGGATCGCGAAGGCGAGGGCTTGTTCGACAAGATGAACGGAGTCGGGGCGCACGAGGTGATTATTGAGACTCCGGAACATGCGGCGACGCTGGCGACACTGCCGGAGCGAGCGGTGGAAGACACCTTGTGGGCTTACCGGGACCGCATGCTGGATTTGAAGAACGATAAGAGATTCCGGTACGTGCTGATCTTCAAGAATCACGGGGAGGCGGCGGGGGCGTCGATCGAGCACCCGCACTCGCAATTGATCGCGCTGCCGATCGTGCCGCGGCGGGTGCGCGAGGAAGTGGACAGCTGCTGGCATTACTACGATGAAAAAGAGCGGTGTATTTTCTGCGACATCATCCGGCAGGAGCGGGACACCGGGGAGCGCGTGATCGGTGAGAACGAACATTTCATATCGGTGGCGCCGTATGCGCCGCGATTTCCGTTCGAGATGTGGCTGCTGCCCAAGGTGCACGGGTCGTCATTCGAGAACAACCAAAGCTCGATGTACGCGAGCCTGGCGCGGCTGCTGAAGGATATGCTGATGCGGCTGGACGTGGTGCTGGACTGCCCGGCGTACAACTTCATGATCCATACGTCGCCGATCGGGGAAGAGATCAACGACCACTATCACTGGCACATTGAGATCATTCCGAAATTGACGAAGGTCGCGGGATTTGAGTGGGGGACGGGGTTTTACATCAATCCGACGCCGCCGGAAGAGGCGGCGAGGTTTTTGCGCGAGGCGAGGATTGCGGCGCCGGCTCCGGCGGAGAAGAAATAGCTCCCGAATTTTTCTGGGTGTTGCCCTGACACTCGTGCGGCAATTCGCTATACTAGAACGTTTGGCGCGGTACCCAAGTGGCCCAAGGGAGAGGTCTGCAAAACCTCCATTCGTGGGTTCGAATCCCACCCGCGCCTCCAACTTTCCGCCTTTGCTTTCAGTTAGTTGACGACGCTGCTTTTTTCGCGTAACTGCCGCGTAACTTTCGATTCGTGGAGTACGTTCGGAATCAATCCCAAGCGCGCTGCAAATCCGCCTCTACTTGCCGCGGCTTGGAATCCGTCCACGCTGCATAATACTTCTCAGTGACCCTCACACTTTGATGTCCGAGCAGTGTGGAGACGCGTTCCATCGGACCTCCCCCAAGTAACAATTCGGCAGGCATGGTCCTGTAAATCTCACTCGCTGCCTGGAGTCCTCCCAGGGAGGCATCCTAAAATCCAAAACAATCACGTTGGGTTGCAGTTCGCTTGCAAAGGTGGAAGGGTTCTTGATATTGGCCGGCGATAAAAACACATCGATGCCGTTCGCTATGTGAATGCGATTTTAACGCTATTTGAGCCGCGGTTAATGCCGGGGATTGGGTACGAATTGGTAGCCGAGGCCGCGAACGGTGAGCAGGTAGCGAGGTTTGGAGGGCTCGGGCTCGAGGTAGCGGCGCAGGCGGACGATGAAGTTGTCGATGGCGCGGGTGTCGGTGTCTTCGTGGAGGTTCCAGACGTCTTGGAGGATGGCTTTGCGGGAGACCGGATGGCCGGAGTTGCGGATCAAGTAGCGGAGGAGTTCGGATTCCATCAGGGTCAATTGGAACACCTGTTTGCCGCTACGCAATTGCAAGTGTTGAAAGTCGACGATCTTGCCGTCGAAGCGGAAGGTGTCTTCAGAATCCTTAGCGGGTTCGCTGGGTGCCGGGGCGGCGGGAACGGAATTGCGCAGCCAGTTTTTGCGGCGCAAGAGACTCTCCAGGCGGGCGAGAAGAATGGCCAGATTGAAGGGCTTGGGGAGATAGTCGTCGGCGCCGGACTCGAAGCCCTTGAGGACGTCTTCGGGACGGGCGCGGGCCGTCAGCATCAACAAGGGGATGTAGTTCTGCGCGGCGCGCAATTCGCGGGCGATGGTGAAGCCGTCTTTGCCCGGGAGCATGACGTCGAGGACCAGGGCTTCGAAGTTTTCTTTGGCGTGGAGGAGAAGGTGCAGAGCGTCCTCGCCCTTGCCGGTGACGCGAACGGAATGGCCCTCGGCTTCCAGGTTGAAGCGGAGGCCCTCGGCGAGGTGGACTTCGTCTTCGACGACCAGGATGCGGCTCATGCGCGATAAACCCTGGGAAGGCGGATGGTAAAGGTGCTGCCGCGGCCTTCGCCGGCGCTTTCCGCGTAGGCGTCTCCTCCGTAGCGGCGAACCACCGAGCGAACGATGAACAGTCCGAGGCCGGTGCCTTTGACCTGGCCGGTGGCGGCGCTTTGCACGCGGTAGAAGCGATTGAAAATGCGCTTCAGCTCGACGGGAGGGATGCCGATTCCTCGATCGCGAACGCTCAAGAAGATGGAATCGATGTTGGGCGTGAGAACGTCCACGAGGATGTCCTTGTTCTCGCCGGAATATTTGATGGCGTTGTCGAAGAGGTTGAACACCGCGGTGCGGAGTTCCTCGGGATTGCCCATAACGACCAGTTCGTCCGGCGGCTTGGCGCCGAAGCGCAGCGCCTCCGGCGGCAAATTGTGGCGCAAACGCGCGAGTTCCAGGGAGCTTTGGACGATGGCGGCGAAGTTCACCTCTTGCCAGTGCTTGCGTTTGTTGCCGTGGCGGACTTCGCCGGCTTTCAGGACTTGCTCGACGGTGCCGAGGAGGCGGTCGGCGTCTTCCAACATGATGCGGTAGAAATCGCGGCGCTTTTCTTCGTCGAGCGCGCGGCTTTGCAGCGTCTCGAGATACAGGCGGATGGAAGCAATGGGAGTTTTGAGCTCGTGGGTGACGGCATTGAGGAAGGTATCCTGCCGTTCGTTGCGGCGGATTTCGCGAACGATGAAAATGGTGTTGACCACCAGGCCGGCGATGATCACGCTGAAGAAAATGATTCCGAGTACCAGCGGGACGACGCGGCGCCAGTTGAAGACGATCCAAGTGACGTTGAGGAAGACGGCCAGCGCCACAAGGCAGGCGCCCAGGGTGATGAAGAACGCAATCGCTTTGGTGCGGCTGGTAATGCGCATTGCCGCCTAGTTTAGTTCATAGGGAGCAAGACTGCACGAAAGAGAGGTGAATGGCAGACGCACGACAGCAGCGCGACGCGCCCAGGGCCGTCGTTGCTTGGGCCCTACCCTGCACACGGTTAGTCGCCGGCAACCGTGGGTCGGAGAGCATCCGGCCGGACTAACCCAGGGGGAATCAAAAGGGCCGATTGAGGATCTTTGGCCGGTGCTGTTCCTGGCTTGAGGTCGATCAGTTTGAGATCCCAAACGAGCCCCAGGGATCGCAATACACAGATCCCGTACCAATTCACATCGATTTCGTACCAAGCGAGGCCGTGACGCGCGGATTGCGGAGCCGCGTGATGATTGTTATGCCAGCCTTCGCCGAACGTGAGGATGGCGACCCAAAAACTGTTGGTGGAGGTATCGCCGGTGAGAAAGCGGCGCGAGCCCCACATGTGCGTGGCGGAATTGACCAGCCAGGTGGCATGGAGACCGATGACGGTGCGCAGGAAAACACCCCACATTACACAAGGCCACCCGCCGACGGCGTAAAGGATGGGGCCGGTAGCAGCCAAGGGAACCCAGTGCCATTTGCTGATCCAACGGTGAAATGCGTGCTTGCGAAGATCGGGAACGTACGGGAGAAGCTCGGCGGTATTACTGTGCATGGCTTGGCCGGTGATGATCCAGCCCATGTGGGCCCACACGCCGCCGTCGCGGGGCGAATGGGGATCGCCTTCTTTATCGGTGTTCTGGTGATGGATGCGATGGGTGGCGACCCAGGCGATAGGTCCGCCTTCGAGGGCCATGCTGCCGCAGGTCGTCAAGAAATATTCGAGCCAGACGGGGGTCTTGTAGCCACGGTGGGTCAGCAGGCGGTGATAGCCAATGCCGATGCCGAGACTCCCGGAGAGCCACCAGAGGAAAATCGCGGCAGCGAGCGCCTTCCACGTAAACATGAAGAGCGCAGCGATGGCGCCCACGTGGAACGCCAGCATGAAGGAAGTGGTGACCCAGTTGAAAGGCTGCTGGAAGGTTCTGTCGCGTGAGAAAATGCTCATAATGGCCTAGTCCTTTGAACTGTTTTCGCCCGACCTTGATTGCGAACGTAGCACGCGAACTTCGGACTGTCTGTAATACTTGTGTAATCCCTGGTTGCGGGTGAGCGGATCAGCTAAGAGAGAAGGGAAGTCGAAACGGCGAAATTGCGAAGGACAGGTAACGCGAAAGATAATTAACGCCGACTTATCGCTTGGCCGTGACTTCGGATCTCTTGCGCAGGAAAGGAATGGCGCGGGTCACCGTCGCTTGACCCGTGTTCAGCCAAGCAGGAACGGGCCGAGGAGTCTCCGCGAGAAGATTCGAAATGTGAATGAGCGAAGGATGGCAATCGGCGACCAGTTTCACGAATGCCGTCAAAGGCACAGCCAAGAGAAGTCCCACAACTCCCCAGAGCCAGCCCCAGAAAAGCATGCCCATGGTTGCCGCCACCGGGCCGATGTTCACCCGCGATCCGATGAACTTTGGGATCAGAAGATTTGCGGAAATGAGATGCAGAGAGATTACGGTCAAGAAAATAATCAAGAAAGGGCTGGCGGTCTGGAACTGAAGAGTGGCGGCCAAGAGCGGAAGAAGGGCAGCCAAAACTACTCCCACAAAGGGCACCAAATTGAGAATGCCGCTGGCGACGCCCAACGCCAGCGCTCCTTGCATCTTCAGACTGAAAAGGACTGCGACAGTTACCGCCGCCATAACGATCCCGACGACTACGTTGCCGACCACAAAACCCCGCACCATCTGAGTGACACGCGTGACGAAGAGCGGTACGTCGATGGTTGAGCCGAAGGCATTGGCCAGCCAGGAATAGAGGTGGGCCTTGCGAACCAGCATGAAGAACATCAGGAAAGGCACGACGCCTCCGATGATAACCGCGCCCCAGACTGAGCCTACTCCGCGCACCAGATAGGATGGCCAATTGGGTGGCTCGTTGATCCTCACTTCCTGAATTCTTTTGGGCGACGAGCCAGGTGTCAGGCTACCGGCGGACTTCTGAACTTTTTCAATATTTCGGCTTAACGGCTCGACGGCTTGGCGAATGCGAGAGGCGTATTGAGGAATAGAGTCGATGAGCACGTACGCCTTTCCATAGGAGGTATAGATAGAGACGGCTGCCAACAGAACCCCGGAAACCACGAGCAGGGCCGTGGACAGCAACCGCGGAAGGTGCCAGCGTTCCAAATAGGTTGGAATGGGATCGACCAGGATGGCGAGAAAGCTGGCGAGCAGGAAGGTAATGCACAAAGAACTGGCGAAAAAGCAGAAGCCCAGAATAATCGCGATTACGATCACCCAAAGCAGAGCCACGCCCCTGTGAAGGGTGCGCGGCTGCGGCTTTCCTCCTGGACTATCGAGAATAGGCATTGACGACCGCGCTTTTCGTTGTGCGCCCTAGCGCAAGAGATATCGAAATTAAATGGAATTGCGTCGCGCGATCTGAAACGCGAGAGTGAAAACGCCGCCCGTTGTAGAAACCCGCACCTTGAGGCGACAGATCGCTAGATCCGACCAAGTAGCAGCAAAATCACCAAAACCAAGACGACCAGCCCCAGACCGCTGCTTGGATAGTAGCCCCAGCCTCGACTGTGAGGCCAAGTGGGCAAGGCTCCGAGGGCTGCCAACAGCAGGATCACCACAAGTATGGTCATCATCGCAAAGTCGCCGGCGTCTCCTACGAGGCAGGGAGAGAATCCAGGCTCGAACCTCCGTAGCGGCATTGAACAACATAAGGTCAGGGCGAGCAATCGGGGCAATCGTGTAGTAAACCGCAGGAGCAACGGTAGCCGTCGACGGTAGCAACGGATGACGCCAGGGTGATGCACCGAGAATAGGAAGGCACAGTTACCTAGTTTTTCAAACTTTTCTACGGGCAATGCCGGATTGAGAAGCAATCACCGGCTAGGCAGAGTGCACCATGGCCGGATCAGAACGTCCTCAAGACGCCGGCAGCCCGTCCAAACTAAAAAAGGTAATAACGGGCGAGAAAAGGAGAGATATGAAAGCGCGAAGATCAGTTTTGGTGCTCCCGCTGTTGTTGGTGGGGGCGCTGGCGGGATGCTCGAACGCGAACAAATCCCCAGATGTGGCGGACAACATCCGGAAGTCGCTGGACCAAGCGGGATACAAAGATGTCAGCGTAAGCCAGGACCGCGATAAGGGCGTTGTAACTCTGACTGGAACGGTGCCCACCGAAGGCGACAAGGCACAAGCGGAATCTCTCGCCCGCAGCGACGCCGGATCGCAGGTGGTGTCCGACCAGATCGGCGTGCGGCCTCCGGGAAATGAAAGCGAAGCAAAAACGGTGGATTCGGATCTCGATAAGGGGATCGAGAAGAATCTTGATGCGGTTCTGGTAAAAAACAAGCTGAAGAACGATGTGAAATACGACGTAAAGAATGGCGTGGTGACTCTCACCGGCGGCGTGCATTCGCAAGCCCGGCGGGCGCAAGTCGAGAAGCTGGCGAGTACTGTCCCGAACGTCAAGCAGGTGGTGAATGAACTAGAGGTCAAGAACCAGAAGGCCAGTTCCTCGAGCTAAAGCCGGTTCCTAAGGTCGTAGCGTCGTTCGACAACAGAGCCAGTTCGGCAACTGCCAAGCTGGCTCTTTTCGTTTCGGCGAGCAAAGTTGACGGGAATTTCGCAAAGGTGCTCGGCGGAAGCGCCTAGGAGCGGGCCACGTGATCAATTACTTGGCAAAACGACGAACCGCAGAGCCGCGGGGTTCGGATTTCAGCTCTGAAGCGCAGGCTGGGGATCAGCGAGTGCCAAAAGTTGCTGACGAAGCCTGATCCGCGCGCGGAAAATTCTGGACTTCACGGTCGACACGGTGATGCCCAGCGCCTGCGCCAACTCGCGATTGGTCCAGCCTTCCGCTTTCTGAAGAATGAAGGTGTCCTGCAACGAGGGATTGAGTCCCCGGAACGCTTTGGTCGCCAGCTCTTTGCTGATGTACTGCCGTTCAGGGTCCTGGCGGACATCCGCGATTTCGGGAAAGTTCAGGGGTTCATCGTCCCAACCGTTGGGCTCATGGTAGTCGGATATACGCTCCGAGTTTCGTTTTCGCAGTTTCATTAAAGCTTCGTTGATGGCGATCCGTACCAGCCACGTCGAGAATTGTGAGTGGCCTTCAAAGCGATGGATGTTGTGAAACGCCTTCACCAAAACGTTCTGCACATTGTCTTCGGCGTCCTCGCGGTTTCTGAGCATGTTAAGGGAGAGCCCATAGACCTGCCCGGAGTGCCTCCTAACCAGTTCCGTGAAAGCCTCTTGGTTGCCGGAGCGTGCTTTAGCGACCAATGTGCGTTCGGGAAGATTTGCTTGGACATCCATCGGAAACACTCCTTATTAGAGCCAGCCTCTGGCCAGTATTCTTATTTGAGAATCGCGTGTTAAATATCGCGCCAGAGTTCTTGGCGCACGCTTCAGAAGCAGTGAGCCGAGCGATAGCCTACAAGAGGTATAAATGGCGCATCGAAATCGGACAATACAGCGGACTATGTATGATGAGGGCGAAGAATGCGTAGTGCCGCGCCGTTCGCGCCGGCCATTTCATTGATGTTTTACATACACTGTTCAATAACTCCATGGTGAAAATCGCGCCGCTGGAGGCGCGTCTGGCCGATGAGCGGGTCTCACAAATGTCGGACCTGCTTTGGTCTCGAAAGCGGGAGGTGCGTCGGGTCGTGGGCACGCTAGCTGGACCGACGGGTGAGTGTTTCAGATTGGGCCTAGTGTTAGGACGTGGTGCAATTCTGGGAATTCACGGTTTGGTGCCGTCCGCGCGAGCCCGCCAGAACTCTTTTGTTTTGAGGTATTTGATTAACGCTAGGAATTTCTGAATGGCCACCGGTGTGCCCGAGTGTTTAGGGGGCACTTGTGCTTCGTGCGTTTGCCTACTGCCGAGAACGGATAGTCAGGAGGCGCGAACGCCGAGCTGCGCACCAAGACGGCCAGGGCCGTCGCGCCAGGCAGCAGCACCTTGTCACTGGCGAACAGGAGCAGGCGTTCGGGCGGGGGTATGCCGCAAGGAGCCTGGGAATTTTTCTTGTTTTACTGTTGGCTCCCCTCTCTACCACGGCGCAAAGCTCCGTCCCGATGGAGTATCGCATCAAGGCGAATTTTCTAGCGATGGTACCCAGCTTCATCGACTGGCCGGAGGACGCTTTTCCATCGACGCAGGCGCCGATTCTCGTGTGCGTACTGGGTGAATTTTCCTTCGGAATCAACTTGGCACGGGCGGTCCAAAGCGTAACGCCGCATGGCCGGCGAATCGAGGTCCAGCCGAAGCACAAGGATCAGGAGTTGCGGAGCTGTCACATACTTTTTGTCAGCCGCTCGGAGACGAAGAGATACGAAAAGGTTCTGCTGGCTGTTCAGGGCGCGGACGTCTTGACGGTGGGAGAGACGCCGGATTTTCTCAAGGCCGGCGGGGCCTTGAGTTTCTCGTTTGAGCGGGAAACGCTGCAGTTTGAGGTGAATCTTCTGGCCGCGACCAGCGCGCACCTGAAAATCAGCTCCAGGCTTCTGGCACTGGCGAAGCAAGTACGGAACAACCCGGAGGCCGCGAAACTCTAGCATGCCCGCAAGAGTGATCCGCGAATTGTCCCTTCGTCAAAGGCTCCTGTGGTTGACGCTGATGACCAGCGGGATAGGTTTGACGCTCGGCTGCGCCGGATTTCTAGCCTACGACACGCACGCCGCCCACAAACAGAAAGTGGAAGAGTTGCAGTCGGCCGCGGATCTGGTGGGTACCAACGCCGTCGCGCCGCTCGCGTTCGACGACGCCATGAGCGGTTCCAAACTGCTGGAAGCGCTGCACACGCGCGAGCACTTGCGCGCCGGGGTTTTATACCGAAAAGATGGAAGCTATTTCGCCTCGTTCGTTCGCGACGATCTCAAACGCAGTCTAGTTGTTCCCGACAGAACACCCACGGGGACTAACTGGGAGAAGAACCGCTTGACCCTAACATCGCCGATTTCCATGGACGGGCATGAAATGGGGTCGCTGTACCTGGACACGGACCTGACAGACCTGCAAGAGCGTTCGCGACGCTTCGAGCTCTTGACCCTGCTGATCGGCGCCGGAAGCTTGTTTCTCGTCTACGTTCTGACGGCCGCGCTGCAGCAATCGATTACCGCGCCGATTCTGAATCTCGCCGGAATTGCCCGGTCAATTGCAACCGAGAAAAGATACTCATTGCGGGCCCCACCCCTGGCAGGGAAAGAGCTACGCCAACTGAGTGCGGACTTCAATCATATGCTGGAGGAAATCGAAGGGCGGAACGCGGCATTGACGGAGGCCCGCGACACCCTGGAGTTGCGGGTGGCCAGCCGGACCGCCGAACTAGAACGCGAAGTGATCGAACGCCGGGGCGCCGAAACAGCGCTTCGAGAACGAACCATCTTTCTAAACACGCTTGTCGCAAGCAGTCCCATCGCCATCGTCGTCGTTAGCCTGAACGGCGAGATCGAACTCGCCAATCCGGCTTTTCAGGCGCTGTTCGGCTACCGACTGGAGGACATCATCGGAAAACCACTCCGGGACGTAGTTGCGAACGGAAAACTGGGAGAGGAAGTGGCCGCAAACTGCGAGGAAGTGCTTAGCCAGCAGGCGATTCACAAGACCGCGCAGCGGCAAAGAAAAGGTGGGCAGATTCTGGATGTTGAAATGCATGGCGTGGCTCTGCTCGTCGATGGCTCGGTGGCTCGCCACTTAGTGCTGTACCAAGACATTACGGAACGCCGTAAGGCCGAGCAGGAGCTCCACAAAGCCAAAGAGGCTGCGGAAGCAGCCAGCCGGGCGAAGAGCGAATTTCTCGCCAACATGAGTCACGAGATTCGCACACCGATGAACGGCATTCTGGGAATGACCGAGCTGACCTTGGATACCGAGCTGTCCCCAGAGCAGCGCGAGTATCTGGGCATGGTGAAATCGTCAGCGGAAGCGCTTCTCGGAATCATCAACGACATTCTGGATTTCTCGAAGATCGAAGCGGGGCGTCTGGACTTCGAATGTCTTCCATTTTCGCTCTTGGATTGCATTGAAGACGCCTTGCATCCGCTGGCCATCCGCGCCGAGCAAAAAGGACTGGAGCTGACTTGGTCCGCCGACGGCGAGATCCCGGAGCGCATCAACGGCGACTCCGCAAGGCTGCGCCAGATTTTGATCAACCTGACGGGTAACGCCATCAAGTTCACGAAGGAAGGCGGAGTAAGCGTCAGGGCCGAACGTTTGCCGTCGGTCGAATCAGAGGTTTGGATTCGCTTCATCGTTTCCGATACCGGCGTGGGAATTCCGGCCGAAAAACACCAGCAGATCTTCGAGGCTTTCTCGCAGGCCGATTCTTCGACGACCAGGGAGTTCGGCGGAACGGGCCTCGGGCTTTCGATTTCGGCTCGCTTGGTGAAGCTAATGGGCGGGGAGATCTGGCTAGAGAGCACGCCACGTCAGGGCAGCAAGTTTTTCTTTACCGCGTGCTTCGCCAGAGCCTCGGCATCGGAAAGTGTCTCGGAACCTGCGGTGCACGCGGAGTTGGCCGGGGAAACGGTCTTAGTAGTGGACGACAACGAAGTGAACCGGGAACTCTTGGCCCATTTGTTGCCGCGGTGGGGCATGCGCCCGGTAATGGCCGTCGACGGATTCGAGGCGGTCAAAGCGTTCGAGCAAAGTGTCCGGCGGGGAGCGCCGTTTCCGCTAATCCTGCTCGATCAAAACATGCCGGGAATGGACGGTTATGAAGTAGCCGAGAGAATCCGCCTCGCTTCGCCAGACGAAAGGCCGGCCATTCTGATTCTCACTTCTTCACCGTCCGCCGACGATAGCGAGCGCGCGAAAAAGCTAAGGATCGCGCAGCGGCTTTCGAAGCCGCTGCGCCGCGCCGCGCTGCATGAGGCGATTCGGAAGGCACTCGGAGGTCCTGCCAACCGCGCTGACGCACCAATTGCCGAGCCGAAAATAGATGCGACGCAAGGCCTGAATGTGCTTCTGGCGGAGGACAACACTGTAAATCAAAGACTGGCCATGCGCCTCCTGGAAAAGATGGGCCACAAAGTCACGCTGGCGGTGAACGGCCAGAATGCTGTTGAGTTGGTTCAACGCCACAAGTACGACGTAATCCTGATGGACATTCAGATGCCGGTGATGGGCGGGATGGAAGCCACTCGCAGCATTCTCGATCTGGAAAAAGGGAAGGGCGTTCATACCCCGATCATAGCCATGACCGCGCACGCCATGACCGGCGACGCGGACAAGTGCCTGCAAGCCGGTATGGATGGATACGTTTCGAAACCCATCCGAAGCGAACTCTTGAGTGCGGAAATCGAGAGGGTTGCCGGGAAGAAATCAAAGCGGGAGGAAAAAGCAATGCAAGAATCAAAAGACTTGACGGCAGGGACGAGCGTAAACCTTCCGGAATTGCTCGCCCGCGTTGACAACGATCGTGAGCTGTTGCGCGATCTTCTGTCCATCTTCGCGGAAGAGTTTCCTCGCTATCTTCTGGCCGTCCGGGAGGCGGTCGCGCGCGAAGACGCCAAAGAGGTGGCGACCGTAAGCCACACGCTGAAAGGGATGCTGTCGAACTTGGCGGTCACGAAGGCGGCTGCGTCCGCCGGCCAGCTGGAGCAGCAAGCGGGTGTGGGCGACCAGTCTGCACTAAGGCAGGCTCTCGCTGCATTCGAAAGCGATGTGCAAGGGCTGCTGCCGGAAATGGAGACTTATATGGCGGAGGCCCATTCGTGAAGATTCTGATTGCCGACGACGAGGTCCTCTCCCGGCGCTTGCTGGAAAAGACCCTCGAACGAGCCGGGTATGAGGTTAGCGCCGTCGAGAATGGACGGCTGGCGGTCGAGCAGTTAAGCCAAGCGGAAGGCCCCCGGCTAGCCTTGCTGGATTGGGTGATGCCGGAGCTGGATGGCCCGGGCGTTTGCCGTGAAGTGCGGAGACAGCAGGAGCAGGCCTACGTCTACATGGTTCTGCTGACGTCGAAGGAATCGAAGGAAGACATTGTCGCGGGTCTGGAGTCCGGCGCGGATGACTATCTGACCAAGCCCTTCAACGTAGAGGAACTGAAAGCCCGCTTGCGGACCGGCGAACGCATTCTGCACCTCGAGGGAAGGCTGGTGGAAGCGCGCGAGCAAATGCGCTTCAAGGCGACGCATGACGCGCTCACCTCGATTTGGAATCGGGGCGTCATCATGGATCTGCTAGGCCGCGAACTATCGAGGTCGCAGCGAGAATCGGGGTGTACGATTGTCCTGCTAGGGGACGTGGACCACTTTAAATCCGTAAACGACACCTACGGCCACCCCGTTGGAGATGAAGTTCTGCAAGAAATCGCCCGGCGCCTCTTGCTGTCCATACGTTCCTATGATTTCGTCGGCCGCTACGGCGGCGAAGAATTTCTAATGGTGCTGAATAACTGCAAGCCGCAATTTGCGGAGGCACGAGCCGAGGAGATTCGAAAGGCCATCGGCAGCCGCCCCATTCAGACCGCCACTGGCTCGCTGCAAGTCACCATGAGCTTTGGACTGCTGCTAAGCCACGATTGGGGTGTCCGGCCGGTGGAAGAATTGTTACATGAGGTGGACGCGGCGCTTTATGCTGCCAAGGCGGGGGGCCGAAATTGCATTAAGTTGGCAAAGCCAGAAATCTCAACGGAAAAAGTCTCTCCGGTGCTTCGCGAAACAACCGGTCCACGGATCTGAATCAGGTAGTTTTGGATTTCTGGGCAGTCTGGGCCATCATATTTCGCATGGCGGCGCTGGAACCCGGAGATCGCTTTTCTCGCCACGCTTCCAATCGCTTGCAGGTGTCCTCGATATTCGAAAAAAGATGGGGATTCTTGAACGCCGAGCGCCACGTGGGAACAATGCTGTGCATGCGGTCCCACACCACCCAGATCTCTCCATTGCTCTCGAAAAAGAGCTCGTCGTCGATCAATCCGCGATTCACGATGCTGGCGACCATATCCCAATAACTGATCACCATCCGAATGTAGGTGTTTTCTTCGCCTCCTTGCGGATACTTTTGCATCATCTCTTCGGGTGACACGGGATGGAAATGCTCGACGAACCAAGCGCGCGCCTGGCGCAGCCGTGGCTCTCGCCGGATATCGTAGAGGCGCAGCATCAGGTTGACTTGTTCGTAGCTGACTTGCGGCGGCATGTTGGTTCTCCTTGCTAACTTGGGAGTCCCGGCTCGGTAGCCTCTGGCGTCGCAGCTGGCGCGGGAGACGGCTCGTGGTGCTGTAACGTCGATAGGGGAATGCTCTGGCGCTGAAATTCGATTTGAATGCGGCGGCGCAGCTCACGCGAAACCTCGTCCTGCCGCGTCGGAACGGTGCGCAGCTGCAAGCGTAAAGTCGATGCGGACCGGTCGTAGCCCTGCAAGCCGAGTACGCGCGGACCGTCCACGAGTGCCTGCGACCAGGATGGATCGGCACGGAGTCCCGCAGCGGCAGCTTCCAGTGCCTGCAAGGATCTTTCGAGTGGCACTTCCGGAGCGACCGCCACATCCAGGAAAACTTGGGACCAATCGCGGCTGAGATTGCTGACGGTGCGGATATCGCCGTTGGCGATGGTTACGACAGCACCGCGGGAGTCCCGCACCACGGTCCGCCGCAAGGTCAGTTGCTCGACGCGGCCGGCAACGCCGCCGGCTTGAATGGTGTCGCCGGGGATGTATTGGTCTTCCATCGCGATGTAAAAACCCGCGAGCAGGTCACGGATCATGTGCTGGCCGCCCAGCCCCAGCCCGAGCAACAATACTCCTGTCAGCACAACCGCCGGCACGACACTGATGCCGAACTCCGGAAGCGCGGTCAGCACCGCGACGCTCCATACCATCTTGCTGCCGGCATTGTAGAGAGTGCTGGCCAGTGTGCGGGTTTGCTGCTCGCGAGTTTGTGCAATTCGCGCTGGCGAACCGGCAGGTTTGATCAGCGAATTCGTGACCCGGCGCAGCAGGTGGTTGAGCAGCAGTGCCAGTATCAATATCCCGAAGAGATGGAGAGCGTTGGGGATCGTGAAATTGAGCCACGCGGTGAAGGGGCTGGACATCATGTTCTCAGCGAGGGAAAGTATAGCATTGACCGCGGCAGTGCGACGGCCTGGTGGGCCGCGCCGCGGGGGTTCTCTCCGGGAGGAATTATGCATCCATCCAGGCGCCGTTTGCTGCTGCTGTGGCCGTGCTGGGCGGTGGTTTTCTTCGCCGGTTCCCGAACGATCTCCGCGCAGAACCCGGTTCCGCAGCCGCCACTTCCCCGGCACAGCCCAGACGACAGAGACGACGCCCCCGCCCCTAAGCCGGGAGCGAAGAAAGCGGTGCTCGAGCAGAATCAAAAAGACATTAAGAAAGATGTGGAAAAGCTCTACGAGCTCGCTTCGGAATTAAAGACCGAAGTGGATAAGACCGACGCCACCGCGGTTCTGTCCCTGGCCATGGTGAAAAAGGCCGAGGAGATCGAAAAGCTGGCGAGGCAAATTAAAGACCACGCCAAGGGCTAAGCTTTTGCAAAAGACCTGGCCAGGCTTGGGCCCACCGCACCGGGCCAAACACTGGACTCACTCGGGGCCGCGCCAGCTCACGCAATTGACCAGCACCGGAAACCAAGCTAACCTGTCCATTGCTTGGAGTTGGTCAGCTTGCGGAGTTGCTCTGCCTGGTTGCCCGACATCAAGCTTAAACGGGGCTGTAGCTCAACTGGATAGAGCGCTACCCTCCGAAGGTAGAGGTTGCGAGTTCGACCCTCGCCAGTCCCGCCATTTCGTGATCTGAAATCGCATCCGGATCTCACAAAACGTCTGTTTTCAGCAGCTAAGGGGAACCCAACTCACGTCTCCTGGACTTCTGTACCTCCAGCCCAAGCCTCCATTCAATTGACAGACGCAGAGGGTTTTGGGACTATGCTGCTCTCTGGGAACCATCAGCCAGTGTATCCCTACGGAGGGTGCGGCCGTAGCATGCGACTTCGCACGTCTTTCGAGGCTATACCCGAAAACGGAATCCGGATCCTTCGCTCGTCGTTCTGTCCCTCGGCGGTCTGAAGCCATATTGCGGCACCCTGGGTTTTTTATGTCGGCGAGTGTGTGAGTTGAAGAAGCTCGGCAAATACGAAGTCCTGGCGGAGTTGGGACACGGTGCGATGGGAGTGGTCTACCGCGCCCGCGATCCGATTATCAATCGGCTGGTTGCCCTCAAGACCATTACTACGGGTGTCGCGGATGATCCCGCTTTGCTGCAGCGCTTTTACCGCGAGGCGCAGTCGGCCGGCGGGCTCCAGCATCCCAACATCATAACCATCTACGATATGGGCGAAGAGGGGAAAATTCCCTTTATCGCGATGGAACTCGTGGAGGGCGAAAACCTCGAGCAAGTGATTGCCCGCCGCGCCCCGATCCCGATTTCCCTCAAGCTGGTCTACGCCATGCAGGCCTGCCGAGCCTTTGACTATGCCCACAAACGCGGGATTGTGCACCGCGATATCAAGCCCGGGAACATAATGGTCGGCAAAGACGGCTCCGTGAAAGTCGTCGACTTCGGCATCGCCCGAGTTTTGGAGGCTTCCAAGACGCAAACCGGAATGCTGATCGGCACCTTCGCCTATATGTCTCCCGAGCAGTATCACGGCGAGCGCGCGGATGAGCGCTCGGACATCTGGTCTTTGGGCGTCCTGTTTTACGAGTTGCTGTGTTATCGCCGGCCCTTCACCGGAGACACTCCCGCAAGTCTGATGCGCAGCATCTGCGAACAAGATCCCGAGCCTCTGTCTAAATTCCTGTCAGATTGCCCGGCGGAGCTGGAGAGCATTTTCTCGAAAGCGCTGCAGAAATCGCCGAGCGAGCGATACCAATCCATGGAAGACCTGCTGGTCGAGTTGGATCCGGTCTCCAAGAGGCTTCAGGCGCAGTCGGTTGCCGAACTTTTCGACCAAAGCCGCCGGTTCGTAGAGCAGAGCCAGTTCACCGAGGCTCGCGACCTGTTGCGGCAAGCCCTCCAATTCGAAGCCGCGAATCAACAAGTTCGATCCCTGTTAGAGAAGGTCAACGGGGAGCTGAAGCGCATTCTGGTTCGGCCCAAGGTTCAACAGTTTGTCGAAAAGGGCCACACACTTCTCGGAGAGGGGAAAATTCAAGATGCTCGGATAGCCGCCGAGAGCGCTCTACAATTGGATTCCAGTTTTGAACCCGCGCAAGAGTTGCGGCGAGTTGTTCGGGAAGAACTCGATCGAGCCGAATTGATTGCCGGCTGGCTGAAGGCCGCCAAACAGCGCATCGCCGAAGGCTTGCCCGACGAAGCGGAACCTCTGGTAGCCAAGGTCTTGGAAGCCGAGCCCGCCAACGAACAGGCGGCGGCCCTGCAGCAGCAAGTCGTGCAAGAAAAGGCGGAACGCCAAAAACGTTTGCGGCTGCTGGAAAGGCTGCAATACGCCCGCGGCCTATGGACCCGGCAGAACTACACCGAGTGCATCCAGCTTCTGACCGACTTGCAGAAAGAGTTCCCGGAGGACGAGGAAGTACCGGCCTTGCTGGAGACCGTGCGCGAGGATCAAGCCGAGCGCCGGGAGCAGGCCCTGCTGGACTGCAGAAATCTTCTCGCCGCCCGCCGCTATGAAGAATGCCTCAAGCGTCTGGGGAACCTGCAGGAACAATTCCCGCGCGATGAAGAGATACCCGCGCTTCTGGAAGAAGTCCGTAAGGAACAGAGAAAACGCCGCAGGCTGCAAGGCTTGGCCGAGGCCAGAAGCGCCTTGGCGGCTCGCCGCTACGACGAAGGCATTTCCTTGCTTTCGGTTTTGTGCCAGGAATTCCCGGATGAGCAAGAGATCTCTGCCCTCTTGGAAACTGCGCGCGAAAATCAACAGGAGCACCATCGGCAGGAAGGTCTTGCCAAGGCCCGCGAACTTTTGGCCGCGAGGCACTATGACGAGTCCATCGCCGTTCTCAGCCAACTACAGGTGGATTTCCCCAACGAAGCGGAGATCAGCAATCTACTGGAAACCGCTCGCCGGGATCAGGCCGAGCAACAGAAACAGCAGAAACTTGGAGAAGTGCGCGCCCAGTTGGCGGTGCAGTCTTTCGACGAAGCCCTGACGTTGTTGGATGCGTTGGCTGCGGTGCACCCCAAGGATGCTGGAGTGGTCAAGCTGACCGCGCTGGTCCGCCGCGAACAGGAAAAGAACGCCAGGGCAGAACGCATACAGCAGGAGTCGGACCTCCTCAAGAAATTGATGAGTGAAAAGAAGTATCCCGAAGTCATCTCCAAGGCCAAGAAGCTTCTTACCGAGTTTCCCGGCGAGACCAGCTTCCGGCGGCTTGCCGAGTTTGCCACCAGCCAGCAGGAGAGCGACGAAAAAGAACTGCTGTTCCGCCAGACCCTGAATCAATCCAGGGCGCTATGCGATGCCAATCGCTTTAAAGAGGCCAGTGACATCGCTCAGATCGGCCTCAAAAGCTTCCCCGCGAATCCCGACCTGCTGCACCTCTATCAGCAGGCGGAGATTCAACAAAAGAAACTCGAAGTCCGGCAGCAGATCGAAGAGCGCGTCCGGGAAATTAGAGTCAAGATCAATCGGGAACAGTTCAGCGAGGCCATAAACCTGGCGAACCAGACACTGGTTACCTTGGGCCCGGACACCGATGTGACCCAGTTGTTGAACACCGCCGAGGTCGAATTTGAAGCCCGGGAGAAAAAAAGGGAACAGGCTCGCGCGCTGGAGACCATTCGCACACTCATCGAGTCCGGCCAACTGGAGGCGGCTAGCCAGGTTATCGATGAGGCTCTCCAGACCAATACGCTCGGAGCCGCAGACCCGCGCATTCGGCGCCTGACCGCTCAACTCAAGGACGCCGAATCTCGAAAGCCTGGAGAATCGACGACCATCCCGACCGCGGCTCCGCCGAGTGCTGAAAGGGAATATGCTTTTATGCCCGGCCCCCCGGCGCAAGCAATCCCGCCGCCGTCCGAGGGCAGTTTTCTGCGGCAAGCGGCAACGGCGCAAGGCGCGGCGGCTCAACCGGCCCTCAAAGAACCAACCGTCGTGCCGAGCATCTCGCAGGAAGAACTGTTGCAGCTTCCTGCGCCAATAGCCGCTCAGGCGCCGGAATCTGTTGCAGTTGAGCCGACGGACCAAAAGGCCATTGCATCCGACGTTCCCGCTCGGCCAATCGAAGCGCAAACGGCTTCCTCAGCCGATGCGTCCGCTGGCAACGCGCAGACCCCGGAAACACCAGCGTCCCGGCGCCGGCCGGCGTTCCTGGTCATCTCCTTGCTCGCACTGACTGGGGTAATCGCGGCGGGTATTTACGTGCTGCGATCAGGGCCAATTCGGCCCTCCGCTGAGAAAAGTACACAACCCCCGGCACCCAAGGCCGATCTCATCGAGGCTCGGCAACGCGATATCCTGAATGCCGCGGGCCCGCTAGTCGCCTCGAACGATCTCGACGGGGCCCGCAAAAAACTACTGGAAGCAGCCGCCCTGAACGGTCCGCTGACTCCCGAGATCCAAAAGCGAATCTCCGCCATTGACGAATCTGTGAAAGATCCTAACCTTCGCCAGCTTCGCCGCCGGGAAGAAGTGCTCTGGCAACAAGCATTGAAGCGCGTGGCGGACGGGCAATTCATAGAGGCCCGCAAGGGGCTTAGCCAGATCCTGGCCCTTCGCGCAGGGGGAGTGCACCGGGACGACGCTCAAACTTATCTCGACAAAGTCATACCCCAGCGGATCCAGGAAAGCGATCTTTCCGCGCAAGCTCATCTGGACATGAGCCAGGGCGAATTCCAATCTGCCCGTTTCGTAGCCGAGCAAATCAAGCAAAGCGGCGGCGATCCCACGCCACTGCTCACCGAGATCGATCAAAAGGAACGCAGCCGCCTCGTGCAGTTGGAAGATCAGTTTAATCAGCTCAAGGCACGCGACGACGACACCGCCGTCCAGAAGCTCAAAAATCTGCAGCAGAAGTTCCAGGCGCTGTCGAGTGACGGCGGTCCACAGTCTAGTGAAGCTCTGGGCTACGCAAACGGCATTGCCGGTGCCATCGTTGATGTGCAGACCCGCATGCAGCAGAAGAATGCAGGCAAACCCGTTGTGCCCGCGGAAACTTCTGCGGCGATGGCCAACAAAGCTGCCGTTCGAGCGGTGCTCCAGCGCTACGTCCAGGCGTTTGAACGAAAGGACGCGGACACCCTCACAAAAATCTGGCCCACCATCGGGGAGGATTATACGAGTTACAAGTCAGCCTTTGACGGGGCCAGCTCCATACGCATGCAAATGAATATCCGGAGCCTCAACGTCAGTACCGATGGCGCGACCGCAATCGCGGAGACACGGGTATCGCAGGACTACACCTCGAAAGACGCCTCCGCAACCAAATCCACCAAACACGCCGTAACTTTCGAGTTGGACAAGGCCGAAGGCGAGTGGCTCATCACCGACATCCAAGAGACGCTACTGCCAGAGAACTAGGTCACCTCCGCAATGCGCATCGTTTCTTCCTATCGCGGCAATGAAAAGGTTTGGGAGACTCCCGAAAGCGAAGTCGTCTTTGGCCGCGCCGAGGAGACCTTGCCGATCATCCTCGATCTCTCACCAGACCAACGAGTCTCGCGGCTTCACGGAAGAATTTGGCAGGAAGGCAATCTCTACTGGATCGAGGATCTGAACAGTGCCCGCGGCACACAGCTAAACGGCGTGGAAATCAAAGGCCGCGGCAAGCAAAAGGTCCAGCGGGAAGACCTAATCCTTGCCGGACGAACCACGCTGCGCGTGGACCTTACGGATACGCAGGACGTATCCCAGAAAACAAACTACCTCGAGCAGGGCACCCTCCTTCTCCCCGAGAAGCGCCATGCCGAATCGGGTGTGGCTATTGCCCGAGACGTGGACGCAACCGCCGTCAGTCCTGTTTCTCACGTCGTGGAAGGCGACGACAGCGCCCGCCGGCTCAAGATGGTCTGCGATCTTCCTTTCCACTTTGCCACAAAAACAAACCTGGAATCCCTGCTGCCGGCAATCGTGGACCAGCTCGTGGAAGTAATCCCGACGGGAGAGAGCTGGGCACTGGTGCTTCGCGAGCCCGGCACGGACGCCTTGCTCCTCAAGGCCTATCACTTCGTTCAAAAGACCTATTTGAGTGAAACGCTCCTGCGCCGCGCCATGACCGACCGCAAAGGGTTCATCTGGAAGCGGACCGCGGAGGTGGATATGAGCGGCAGCATCGCTCGCAGCGGCATGGAAATTGGAATGTACGCGCCGTTGCTTTGGCAAGGAGAAGCGCTGGGAGCGATTTGCGCGGGCGCGTTGAACGCCCAAGCCACTTTCACCGACGAGGATCTGAGGTTGCTCGTTCTGGTCGGGCACTACGCCGCCATGTCGGTCGCAACGCATCGGCTGCAGGAAAAACTTCGCCAGGAATCCATTGTCAAAGCCAACCTGCTCCGCCAATTTTCTCCGAAGGTAGCCGACCAATTGTTGGCCCACCGCGGCCGTTTGCGCTTAGGCGGAAAACGCAGCGAAGTGACCATTCTTAACTCCGATATCCGCGGCTTCACTCAGTTGGCCCGGGACATGGAGCCAGACGAAGTCGTGGAAATGCTCAATGATTACCTGGGTGTGCTGGTGCCGGTGATTTTCGCTCACAACGGCACGGTAGACAAATTTATGGGTGACGCCATCTTGGCCATCTTCGGAAGTCCGGAACCCGACCCCAAACAGCACGAAAACGCCTTGCGCGCCGCGGTCGAAATGCAAAGCGCGGTCACCAAACTGAGCAAGGCCCGCGAGCTTCGCGGCGCTCCTTGCCGCGATTTTGGCATAGGCATTCATTGCGGTGAGGTCGTACACGGATTCGTCGGCACCTCCGATCGTATGGAGTTCACTGTTATCGGTGACGCCGTCAACCGCACCGCCCGCTATTGCGCCGCCGCCGGTGGAAACGAAATCTTGATCAGCCCCGAGATGCACGAGCGCGTTTGGCGGCTCGCGGAAACAGAGCAATCCACCATCCACACCAAGCACGAAGGCGATTTCGTGGCCTATCGCGTGAACTCGCTCAAGGCGAATTCCTGACCCCCCGGGCTGAAAATGGCAGTATTGCGGCCTGAGTCTGTCGATTCCCTGAATCCCGTTCGTCTAACCCATAGGAGGCAAGACCATGCAATTTCTACTACTGATTTACGACCAGGAAGCCGATTGGACCAAGTTGACTCCCGCGCAGCAGGGGGCCATGTATCAGGAGTACGGCCAGTTCACCAAGGAAATCACGGAAAAAGGCAAGTTTATCGCCGGCGGCCAGCTCAAGCCGGTCGCCACCGCCACCACGGTACGCGTCCGCGGCGGCAAGCGCGTAACCACCGACGGTCCTTTTGCCGAAACCAAGGAACAGTTAGGCGGCTACTACCTCGTGAACGCCGCCGACCTGGACGAGGCCATCGCCATCGCCGCCCGCATCCCATCCGCGCGCTACGGCTCCATCGAAGTGCGCCCGTTGGTCGTGCGCGAACAAGCCGCAAGCTCGTAAGGAGCACAGGCACTCTTGCCTGCCCTGAGCCTCGCTGGGCCTGGGCCAACTGCAACGGCAGTAACATGGATCCGCAGAGCACCTAATCTTCATCGTTGCCCTGCGGACCTCTCTGCAAAATGGATCTCGAAAAGCTCCACCGGGAAGAGTCGGGCCGCATCCTGTCAACGCTTATCGGTCTCCTCGGCGACTTCGACCTCGCCGAGGAGATGTTGCAGGAGGCCTACGCCGCCGCGCTTCAAAAATGGCCTACCGATGGCACGCCAACGAATCCCCGCGCCTGGCTGGTGAGCACCGCGCGCCACAAAGCCATCGACCGTCTAAGACGTGATCGCCGCTTCGACAGCAAGCGTGAAGAGATCGCCAGAGAATTCGATCTCAACCAGCAATCCCCGGCCGATTTGGCCGACGCCGACGATATGTTTCCAGATGACCGCCTGCGCCTGATCTTCACCTGTTGCCATCCGGCGCTCACCACCGATGCCCAAGTGGCACTAACCCTTCGCACCGTCTGCGGCATAACCACCGAGGAAATCTCAAGAGCCTTCCTGGTTCCCCTGCCGTCCATGGCCCAGCGCCTGGTGCGCGCCACGCGCAAAATTCGCGACGCGGGCATTCCTTACCGCGTGCCTTCCCAGGAAGACTTGCCGGACCGCCTCGATGCGGTGCTGCTGGTTGTGTACCTTATTTTCAACGAAGGTTATCTGGCCAGCAGTGGCGACGCGCTTATCCGCCGCGAGCTCTGCGCCGAGGCCATTCGCCTTGGCCGCGTCGTCTGCCAGCTTCTCCCGCAGCAACCCGAGCCACGGGCTCTGCTCGGCCTGATGCTCCTCCACGATTCGCGCTGCGACGCCCGAATGAGCGCCGATGGCGAGCTTATCCTGCTCGACGAACAGGATCGCAGGCTCTGGCATAGCGACCAAATTCGCGAAGGCACCGCGCTCACGGAGTCGGCGCTTCGCAGCGGCGCCGCCGGTGTCTATGCGCTGCAGGCTTCGATCGCCGCGCTCCACGCCAATGCCAAAACGTCCAGGGACACAGACTGGCCGCAGATCGCCGCTTTATATGACGTCTTGCTGAGCACCCACCCTTCGCCGGTCATCGAAGTCAACCGGGCCGTTGCTGTGGCCATGGCCCGCTCTCTCGAAGAGGGCCTTGCCCTTCTCGATGAGCTCGACAAGCGCCAAGAACTTTCCGAATTTCACCTGCTCCCGGCCGCCCGCGCCGATCTGTTGCGCCGCCTGGGAAACACCGACCAGGCCGCAGACTGCTATCGAAAGGCGCTGGCCCTGGCAACCAATGATGTAGAAGTTCGCTTCCTGCGCCGCAGACTCGCCGAAGTACAGAAGCAATCCGGCACCTGACGGTAACTCCGCGATATCCGTTGTTCTCGTCCATCGGACACGGGATGCGCTTCCCGACATCCCGCAACCAAATGGTTGCATTTCGTTCTTTCCATTGCTAATATGCAACCCAGAGGTTGCACATGAGCACGGATCGCATCGAGAAAAAGATTCTTCTACGCGCACCCCGCAAACGCGTCTGGCGCGCCCTCACCGACTCCAAGGAGTTCGGGAGTTGGTTCGGCATGAAGTTCGATGGCCCATTCGTGCCTGGAGCCAAGATGCGCGGGGTGATTGTCCCCACGACGGTCAATGCCGAAGTCGCCAAAGCGCAGAAGGAATACGAAGGCCTGCCCTTCGAGATCACCGTCGAGCAGATGGATCCCGAGCGGCTGTTCTCATTTCGCTGGCATCCTCATGCCATCGAACGCGACGTCGACTATTCCCACGAGCCCACCACGCTGATTGTTTTTCTTCTGGAGGAAGTGCCGGACGGAATCATGCTGACCGTCACCGAGTCCGGATTCGATCGCATCCCGATCGCGCGCCGGGCCAAGGCCTTCACGGCAAACGAACAAGGTTGGGGCATGGTCGTGAAGCTGATCGAGGAGTACTTGGCTCATGCGCGGTAGCGGGAGAGGCCTGGCCGAGCCATGGATTTCCGCGCCCATTTTCGCGGCTTTGGGAGACGAGACCCGCTTGCGTCTCGTCTCCCGTCTATGTGATGACGGACCGATGTCCATCACCGATCTGGCCGCGGGCTCCCACGTCACTCGTCAGGCGATCACCAAACACCTGCATGTGATGGAGGCAGCCGGTCTTCTGCGCAGCATGCGGTACGGGCGCGAAAGCGTCTGGCAATTGGACCATCGTTGCCTCAAAGACGCGCAACACTACCTCGCGCTCATCTCCAAGCAGTGGGACGAAGCCCTCGGCCGCCTGCGCAAGTTCGTCGAAGACTGAAAGCAACAAAATCAGTCCCTTCGACGTCGTCGAAGCGCGCGCAGCGAACCTGTAGGGGCACAGCATCGCTGTGCCCGCCCTCAGCAACCAAGCCAAATTCAAAGTTCTTTTCTTGGTGGTCCGTTCGATGCGGATCGTGCGAATGCGTCTTACTTCGCCGGAAGCTGCTCCAACAACGTAAACGCCGGAACATCCTCAATCGTGGTGTGATAACTCGCCGCCAATTGAAATCGTCCATCCTGCTTGACCCACAAGCGAGTCGCGTAATACGGCTTGGCCTTGTACGGCTGGTGCAGCGCCAGCATCAACACCGTGTCCCCGAAATCATACAGTTGCGCCCACACCAGAGGCGGCGCCTCGTTGGTATCCGCCCCAGTCTGTTTTTGCTGACTGGTCTTGGCCATGCGCTCCGCTTTGGTAATTGGCTTGGTACCGGCGGAGTCCACGATCAAGCATTCCTCGAGAACGCGCGAAGCCCAAAGCTCCATATCGCGGTTCGCCGAGGCCGTGTCTAGCTCTTGCAAGGCGGTCATCGCCGCTTGCGCCGACGGGCTCGTCGCTTTGTAAGGCACGCTCTTGCAAGGATTGATGCACGGCGTCACCACGCCGGCCTCGCTCGGCACTGCCACGTCTCCAGCGGCGGCCTGCGATGCCGGCTGCATAATTTCGTTGAAGTGCAGCGCCCGCCAGCCGCTGCCGCGCTTTACCCACAAGCGCAGCGCGTGCGCTCGTCCGCTATCGACGGCGACGAGTGCGACTTGCCCGTAGGTGCGCTCCAAAATCTTTGCGCCGCCCTCATCACCAACGATCGGTCTGGGCGGTGCTTGCAGGATGTCCTCGCGGGATTGATTCCTTCCGTCCGTGGAGATCCAAGTGAAATCTACATCGAGCAGCTTTTCCACTTCGGCTTTGTCCGCTCCTCCGAGTGCATGGACCAACTCATGGTCGGCCCGCAGTACGGCCTGTTGCTCACCTGCGATTCCGGCAACCGGAGGCGCAGCGTCCATCGTCGTCTGCTGACTGTTGGCAAGCTGCCAGCGGCCATCCCGCAACGTCCAAACTCGCACGCTGTAATAAGGTTTTCCGCCGCGATACGGTGCGTTCTGCGTGATCATCACCGCGGCGTCGCCATAGTCGAATATCCGCATGGAAATCACCGGATCGCCCGGCAAGATCGTCGCGCCCGACTGCTTCTGCTGCGTCAAATGCGCCACGCGATCCGCTTTGCTCAATGCCCCCGCGCTCGTGACGTAGAAAACATCGTCGACCACGTATCGCGCCCAATCCTCCGGATTCGGATTCCACTCATCGACCTTGAGCCGCTCCAGAGTTTCGACGATGGTCTTGTCGGCTGCCGTCGTCGGCGCAAACGGAATGTTTCGGCAAGGATTGTCACACCCGCTGGCCCCACCACTCGCTGCCGTGGAAAATGGCGCGGTCCCGCTCGTCATGGTGGTGTCCAGAACGACGAATGCCCGCCAGCCTTCTGGACGTTTCACCCACACGCGCAGGAAGCGCGCGTTATGATGCGCGCCGGTGATGACCTCAACTGTATGGTAGTCGTAGGTTTTGACGTCGGTGTCGCCTTGAGCGTCCGCCGCCGACTCTCGCAAGTTCTGCAGCACTTCCGTCTTGGTCCGCGTCCGGCCCTGCGCGTCGGTCCACTCAAACTGCGCATCCAGCAGCTTGCCAACCTCAGCAGCGTCGCCCTTCTCGAGCGCGGCTGCCAAAGAATGATCCGCCTCCGCCGCATGGTCCTTGTCGACGGCCGAGCCGTTAGCTCCCGCAACCGCCAAGCCAGCGCAAATCGCACCGACGGCCAACGCCTTTGCCAATAGGGCTCTCATCAACCCTTTCTCAAAAGCCCATCGACGGAAAACGAATCGTATTGCCTGCACATCAAGAGCGCAAAATATAAAAAGGAATAAAACATCTGCAGGAAAAGAATATTCCACTCGCTTCGCAGCGCCGTTCCAAAAACGAGCGCCATCATCAGCAAGGCTCCCGCGCTCAACCCCCATCGCGTCCACAGCCCAACGAAAAGCAACACGCCAAGGAACAACTCCGCGTAGGGCAGGACCGTCGCAAAAGCGCGCACTTGCCATGCCGGCAATGGCGTGTTCTGGAATTGCGTCAACGTCGTGTTCACGAACTGCGTGACGCCGCCGATAAAAATTCGCGTGATGCCGTGCAAAGCGAGGTTCAGCCCAAGCGTCGTGCGCAACAATAAGCATGCCAGTGCCCGATCCAATTTGATCTCCGAAGTTGTGTCACTCGAACTTCCGGTCCGTGCATCAGGCATAGTGTTCACGATGATTTCCTCCGTCGATTCTTCAGCTTCAAGCTCGTCCACGAAACGAAAATCGCGCCTACGGCTTCGGCGCGGTTACTACTTTTTCGACTTTCTCGAACGTTTCGTTGTCCTCGCAAAACTGCTCCAGCACGCTCCATTTCGGCCGCAACTTGTAGAACAGTTGCGCCGTCAACGGCTTCGTATATGCCTTCGGATCTTCCATGGTCAGTTCGTCCACCAGCGAGTTCGGGTCCGGCCGCCGCAGATGTTCCACCACGTGCAGCGCCTCGCTGTGCGGATGTCCGATCCGGTCCAGCCACGTCTTGTCGTTGAAGTTCACCGTGTCGATGACCAGCGTGTCTCCCTCCCAATGGCCGATGGAGTCACCCATCCATGTCGGACCGGTGGCAGGATCGTGCCCTCGCCCATCCGTATATATCAAGCGCCGCATCTGGTCGTACTCAAACAAGAAAATCACCCGCGCAGGCGTTTGCACGATTTCCATGATCAGCGGATGAAGAAACACTCGCGGCACTCCCGGCGGATAGCAGCCGTGGTACACGGGATCGTTCGTCTCCGAGATTGGAAAGGAGTGCGGTCCGAACGAGGGCTTCGCTTCCTTATACTTCGCCTCCGCCCATGGCGTCATCGGCGGCTCGTCCTTGAAAAAAGTGAAATTGTTGTAAACCCGCGTGCTCGCCGGCATGTTCTGCGACCAGACTCCCGTCAAGTCACCAGTAGTAGCCTTCTCATCTTTTCCCTTCGTTGGCTGCCCGCTCGTTTGCGCGAGCAAGGCCAGAGAGACTCCCATGACCGCGGCCACTGCAGCGATCGACAACAAGACTCGAAAGCGCATCCCGGCGCTCCTTTTGTCATTCTCGTTCGCTATCAACCTCGAAAGTTTTGCCACGGCTACGCCAGCTTGCCGGCGTGCGCTTCCAGTAGATTCCAACACTTCTGGCCCAGCGTTTCCTTCCACCGCGCGTAGAAGGGCTTCAACTTCGCTCGAAACGACGCCGTCTCCGCTGCGTTGAACGTCATCCCTTGTTTCACCAGCAGTTCCCGCGCCTCCACGTTGAGCGCATCATTGTCTGCCCGCTGCAAGCGCGCGAACTTCGCCACGTTGCGCTCGATCGATTCTTGCGCGCTTTTGGGCAAGCGTTCCCACAATTTCAAGTTGGTGATCAGATTGAATCCCGACCAAGTGTGGTTCGTGATGCTCACATATTTCTGCACTTCGTAGAGCTTCAGTAACTCGATAATCGCGAATGGATCCGCTTGCGCTTCCGCCGCTCCGCTCTTCAGCGTCTCGTAGAGCTGGTCCAGATTCGCGACCACCACTTCCGTGCCCAGGGTTTTCCAGGCGTCAACGTAAATAGGCGCAGCGGGTGAGCGCATCTTCAATCCGTTCAGATCGTCCGCGGCGCGAATTGGCTTGGTGGCACAAGTAATCTGGTGCATGCCGTTCTCAAAGCATCCCCGCGGCACGCCGTATATGCCCTTGCTGCGCATCTCCCCGCGCAAGTAATCCCCCAAGTCGCCGTCCAGCGCGTCGTAGACCTGCGCCTGCGCGCGAAACGAAAAGGGCACATTTTGCACGTTCATCGCCGGCACGATCGTACCGATCACCCCGCCGTTCAGGGTGAAGAAGTCCAACTCCCCGCTGACCAGCATCTTAAAGGCCGCCGGATCGCCGCCAGCAAGGTGATCGTTCTCCGCAAACGTCTGGACATCGACGCGTGCCCCGGTTTCGGCCTTCACCGCCGTCCACATTTCCACCAGCCGTTTATGAAGCGGGCTCTCGACAGGCTGATTGTGGAATTGCCGCAATGTAAAATCCGCCGCGCGGGAGCCGCGGCTCGCCAGCACGACCCCGCCGGTGGCTAGAAGCCCCAAAGCAAAGTCTCTTCGCCCAAAGCGGCCCGACATTAGCATCTCTCCTGACTTCTGTGGATTAGCCACAACCGTAGACGGCTAGCCGAATGCCCCAGTTTCATGGGACGAGACTTTAGAGCCCGCGTGGCAATTCCCGTCCGAAGGAGCCTGCGCGGTACCCCGAGGAAAAAGGTGGGACGCGCCCTTCCTTCGTCAGGATGAACTAAAGCACGCCCCTACATGTTCCTGCAGCACGTTCCTGCAGTTAGTTAAGAGCCGGCCCTGACGCCTCCTCAGGCAGCGTCCTTTTGGAGCCGGGAATTGGGCTTTTCTGTCTCTCATTGGAGACTGCATGGCTAGTACTCACGCCACCGGGCCATTGCGCCCATATTTCCTTCGCCCTTTGTTTTCAATCGGTTGGCGCAAGCCGTTCGGCCGACCCCCCACCCCAAATCCGCTGGACACTAACTTGCTTGTAGCTCTGTTGGCTCTTCGCCCTTGTCCCCAAAAACAGCGAAGCGCTGCGTGGAGGCACCCGATGTCGACTGCCAGCGAAACACAACCGACCGAGAGAACCTTGACCGATCGCGAATTCGAAGATCTCCTGCAGAGGACCTGGGAACTCGTTCACAATCAAAAACAAACTCACCCACTCGATCCCGCCACGGAGTCGCCCTCGTGGACCTAAGCGATACACAGCCCTTGCGCAAGCCTCCCAATCCAGCTCCATTTCCGCCGAACGCCAAAGACGACCGGAAAGAGCTTGCTTGGGCTTTCCTAGGCCTGATCCTGTGGTCCGGCGTAGTTCTCGGGGGACTCTTCGGCCTAGGCTATATTTTGGGCCACTCCATCCTGCACCTCTGGTAGCCGCTGTAACGAAAGACCTTAAGGTACCTCGCTACCATCCCGGGAAAAATTGGCGATCCTGCGAGCCTCTCCGCTTAATTCCAGAATGTGCAGCCCGGTGTTGGCCCGATCCACAATGTAAATATACCCGCGGTCGTCCACTTCCACGTTGTTGGTCTGGATGGCCACCTTGCAGCGCTGCTCGGACCCCGTGCCTACGCAGCGCTTGTCCGTTTTATCGGTGACCGCCGGAATGTAATACCCGATCTCTTTGGGATGAAACGGATCGCGAATGTCCACCGCACGCACCCCTGCGTTGAAATGCGCGAAGAACATCACCCGCTTGTAGTAAATCGAGGTGAAATTCTCATTCGAGGAATGCGTGCCGAAGCGTCCCCCGCGGCCGCAAAAATTCCCGCTGGCTTCCGGCACCGTCCAGGTCGCCACGCCAAATGGCCGCGATTCTGTAGTTACATCCACGACCCGCACCATCTGCCGCGCCTCCAGGCATTCGTTGGCCAGCGATTCCGGAGTAACCACCACGAAGTCTCGCGTCTTTCCATTCTTGTTTTTCGCAAACTCGGCCACTTCCAAGCCCAACAGCGGAAACGCCGTATGCGCCCCGCTGTCCGGAGGCAGATCGAGCCTCGCCAGTTGCGGATACAACAGGTTCTCGTCGGTCGGCTCCACTGGCCCGTTCAAAAGCGCGCCGCGATCGACGACTTGCAAGATCCCATTTGCCCCTGGACCGTACGCGAAGTACACGCGATTACCCTTGGGACCCGTGGAAATGGGTCCATGCAGATCGCTCGGCACCGGACCCGCCGCCCCCGGCTGCTGCCCCAGCAAACCGAAGTTGCGGATGAACACCGGCTTGGCCGGATCGCTCAAATCGTAGATCTGCGCGCTGCGCCGCGTGCGCCAACCCGGCACCCCGGAAACCAGGTACGCGATGCCCGTGTCGCACTCCCACCAGCTTTTATGCGTGTCGTGCAGTCCATCCACCACCACCGTCAGCCGGCTGGGCTTGGCCGGATCGCTGACGTCCCAAATCTCGTGCGCGGAATCGCCAAAGGTCCGCAGTAAGTACACCTTGGTTTTGTCGGCGTGCGGCAAATCGCTGCCGTCGCACACCCGGGTCATCTGCGCCCCACCCATTTCGGCATGTTCCGCGGTGCCCGCTTCCCCAGGAATATGCGCCAGGTATTTCGGGTGCTTAGGATCGGTCACTTCCACGATCGAAGTCCCATTGCTCTCCGGCTTCCCAGTCAGGGTGTTGACCTGCGTCCCGGCGTGATGACCGATGTACGCGATCCACCGCTCTCCCTGCTTATGAATCGTAGGCTGGTAAGCGCTCCGCCCCTGCAAATCGTTCGACCCGACCAGCTCCATATTGCTTTTCTCCGCCTGTTGCCCAGCGGCGGTCACCGCAGAGCCACCCAGCCCACAACCTAAAGCCAAGACCAACCCGGCTCCCCCCGCCACATAATCTCTCCGCCGCATCAAATCCCCCTGTTCCAAACTGCGCACCGTACAAATCTTCCCACGCGAAACGGACAGGCACCTGTAGCGGCCGCGGACCGTCGCGGGCGCAATCTGCAACCCTACCCAACCGCGACAACGTATTCCCACTCGCGCGCGAAGACGGTTTCAGCTTGCTCTGACGCTAGCGGCGATCAGGGTAATGTCATCCTTCTGTTCGTGAGGGCTGAACCGCCGAACCTCCTCAACAATGGAGGCCAGCAAGGCCTGGCAAGGCAGCTTCCGGTGCCGCCCTAACGCCTCGATCAGCCGCTCTTCCCCAAATTCCTCCCCTGCCTCGCTAAACGCCTCGGTAACCCCGTCGGTATACAACACCAGCCTGTCTCCCGGAAAAATCTGGCGCTCCCCAATCTCGCAATCCCATTCGTGGAAGACTCCCAGCACGGTAGCCGTGGCCTCCAGTCGTTCGACGCGGTCATCGCCGCGAAGCAGAAGCGCAGGCAGATGCCCGCAATTCGCATAACGCAAGCGCCCCGCGGCGTCGTCATATTCGGCAAAGAAGAGCGTGGCGAAGGATCCGTCGGGAGTATTCTGGCAAAAAAGATGATTCACCGAGCACAAGAAGCGCTGCGGATGATCCAAAGCGTTCGCGCACTGGCTCCTTAGGTTGGCCTGTAGATTGGCCATCAGCAGAGCAGCAGCGATTCCTTTCCCGGAAATGTCGCCGATCACCAACCCGAGCCGGTCGCGGCCCAGATCGAGAAAATCGTAGTAGTCGCCGCCGACTTGACGAGCTTGAAAGCAAATCCCAGCGTATTCGAGAGTCTTGAGGGCTGGCGGACTCTGCGGGAAAAGCCGGGCCTGCACTTGTTTGGCAATTTCCAGCTCCTGGGCCGAGCGGCGTTCGGATTCCTGCTTCTGGGCGACCGCTCGGCGTTGCGCCTCGAGGGCGTGGGTTACTTCATCAAAGCTCACCAACGAAAACGAATTGCCGTCGACATCCCGAAAGCGGGTGAACACTCCGCCCCAAACGGGCGTTTCTTCGCCGAGCAGCATGGATGACGCCGCAGCCGAGGCTTCAGACTGACGATCGTACTTGATGCGCTTGAGGCGTGGCGTGTGCTGAAAGCGAACCCCACGCCTGGTCCATTCTTGGAATTTAGAAGTGACGTCTTCCGTCACAAAGACCACCTGCGTGGAGCGCCCGATGAGCTTGTACTCTTGAGATTTGGGCTTGGGAACAACCAGAGAGAGAATCGCGGAGCCATCCGGAGGGGAGACGGCTACCCAGCGGTCGCCGGATTGTAGCCGGGTATCAAAGGCCAGATGGAACCCGAGCTGATCTAGGTAGAAGCGCAGGCTGCGATCCTGGTCGCGCACGAAAATGTTGACGCAGTGAAGCCGAAGATGTTCCTGCCGGCTCGGGGAAACGCTAGAACGCTCGGTCACACTGCGTAAAGGAAGGGTTGCCATCGCCCGGGATTATATTCACTTCCAGCCGGTAAGCACACCACGCTCTTGCGGCATTCCTGCTAGGCTAGTTCCGTTCCAGCGCGCAAAGCACGGTGATGATCGAACCACCAGGCCCAAGGAATGAGGATTGCCTCCGCGATCAGCCCGGGCCAGGCAATGTCGTTGTTGACGCTGGAGGGTGGGCTGCTAAAGCGATCCCCGATGTACGCCAGCAGCAGCAAAGCCATGTAAGCCCAGAAGGCGTACTGGCCGATTCGGTCGCGGGCGCGAGTGGCGCCTACATAGAACCAGATCCCCGCGGCGAACATGACCAACTCCACGGCCAGCGTTCCTGCAATCGAGTTCCACAATCCAAGGCCGTAGCGAGCGCTGCCGGGATACAGCGGCATATCCGGGCGATGGGTAATCCAGTCGAGTATCCAATGGCTGACGACGCCAATCCAGATGGCCACCGTGCCTGGCCAATAGCGCGCGATGAGCTGATAGGTCAGCGCGAAGCCGGTGGCCCAGACGATGGACATCAGCAGGCTGTGAGACCAAGGGTAATAAAAGAGATCGAGCGGCGTGAACCGCGTGTTGCCGGGATCGATGCGCACCTGTTCCCACCCGAGCAGCAGGAACACCGGCCATAGCATATCGAGGAATAGCGGCGCAGCGATCAGGACACCCATGTTCGTCCGCGGCGCAAACTTCTTGCTGGCCAGGCCCACCGCGAAGTGCCCGATGAACATGCCGGGAATTTTACACATCTCTCGCCAATTGGCGACCACTTCTTCCCGAGGGAAGGAGGACGATGCCGCCGAGGTGTTGGTTGGAAAAGCGCCCGCTTCGGAAAGCGGCCGCTACAATTGCACTTACTTAGAGTCTGGGACAGACACAACCTACCGTCGGCCGGTCAGAACCGAAGAGAGCGAGCCAAGCGGCGCGCCGCAGGACGCCGTGGCGGTTGTTTTGCCTCCGGTCCGCGTCGCGTGATATACCTCGCCTCTGCTGTTGGCCTAACCCGGGAGTATGCGCGTCGGCGCCAACCGCGGGAGGAATCGGATGATTTCTAGACGGAACGTTCTCATAGGCGCGGCGGTTACCGGGGCAGCGGCATTGGCTCGGCCGGTCACCTCGGCGCTTGCCACGGCGTCCCAGCCCTCCACGCAAGTAAACTTTGCGGTCCCGGCGGGCGCCTGCGACTGCCACACCCACATCTTTGGAGATCCTCACCGCTTCCCGTTTGCACCTTCCCGCGTCTATACCCCGGAACTGGCCTCCGTCAAAGAGACCCGCGCACTGCACCGCGCCCTGCACGTAGACCGCATCGTGATCGTCCATCCCACCGTCTACGGCACCGACAATTCCTGCACCATCGACGCCATCCAGCAGCTCGCCCCCAATGCCCGGGCCATCGCGGTGATTGACGACAACACTTCCGACTCCGCCCTGGACGACATGCATCAGGCGGGTGTTCGAGGAATCCGCATCAACCTGGAGACATTGGGGCAGGCGGACCCCGCCGTCGCCCGCCAACGCTTCCTCGCCGCGATGCAACGCATCAAGAAACGCGGCAATTGGCACCTGGAGGTGTACACCCGGCTTTCCGTTATCGAAGCCATGGTGGACCTGGTGGTTGCCGCTCCCGTGCCCGTGGTCTTCGACCACTTTGGAGGAGCCAAGGGCACACTCGGCGTGCAGCAGCCCGGTTTCGACACTTTGTTGATGTTGGTGCAAACCGGCCGGGCCTACGTCAAGGTTTCCGCCCCGTATCGTAGTTCCAGTAAGGCGCCGAATTACCCGGACGTTGCGCCCCTGGCCAAAGCGCTGATCGCGGCCAACCCGCAGCGCGTTTTGTGGGGCAGCGATTGGCCCCATCCAGCGCAAATACCAGGGCGCAAACCCACCGTGATCACGCCGCTGTTTCAGATCGACGACGGCAACGTATTCAATCAGTTCGCTTTGTGGGCCCCGGACGAAGGTCATCGTAAGACGATCCTGATTGATAATCCGGCCAAACTCTATGACTTCTAGGTTGCCCGAAATGGGACGTGAAGACTGCGACGAGGTCGTGCCAATGGATCTTCTCCATCGCGAAAGTCAGATTGAGGGGCGTTTATAGAGCGATATCCTAAAGTGCGGCAAGGGAATAGCCGCGCAAAAGGAAACATTTAGGGGCGGAATACGTTACTAAGGTGAACCGAGACGGAGAACCCCCGTGGAAAACCTTTGGAACGACCTGCGCTACGCGCTGCGGATGTTGCGGAAGAGCCCCGGATTCACCATAGTTGCGGTCTTGGCGTTGGGATTGGGGATCGGGGCGAACACCGCGATCTTCAGCATTTTCAATGGGATACTGTGGCGGCCGCTGCCGGTGCAGGATCCTCAGCAGCTGGTGGTGCTGGTTACCAAGTCGGCCGGCTTGGATTTTCCGCTCAACCTCTCTTATCCCGACTTTAAGGATTTCCGCGAAGTGAAGGCGGCGTTTACCGACGTTGCCGCGTTTACGGTGGGCCCTTTGAACCTTGGCGTGGAAGGGCGGCCGGAGCGCGCCTGGGCAGAGTTGGTCACTGGCAACTACTTTTCCGTCTTGGGTCTGGAAGCGGCGCGAGGGCGGACGTTTGCGGCGGACGAGGGCTGGGTGCTGGGAAAGGATCCGCTGATCGTTCTCGGGTACAAGTACTGGCAAACGCGGTTCAGCGGAGATCCGAGTGTGGTTGGGAGGACGGTGCTGGTGAATCAGCACCCGTTCACGATCATTGGGGTCACGCCGCAGCGCTATCACGGGGCCTACTACTTCATAGAACCGGATTTCTATGTCCCGCTGACTACCTTGGGCCTGCTGGATCCAAGTCAGGCTGACGATCTCAATAAGCGGACCTCGCAGTTTCTGCACGTGTTGGGCAGGCTGCAGCCTGGCGTAACCGCCACGCAAGCGGCGGCGGCCGCCGAACCGACGGCACATCGGCTGGCGCAGGAGTATCCAGACTCCGCGCACAAAGATATGTCGCTGCTGGTGATGCCGGAGTTGAGCGCGCGGCCGGAGCCGGGCTTGGGTGGCTTCATGTCCACGGCGGTCGTGGTGTTCATGGTGCTTGTAGGCCTGGTGCTGTTGATCGCTTGCGCGAACGTCGCGAACCTGATCCTGGCCCGGGCCAATGGACGGAGAAAAGAGATCGCCACGCGGACGGCGCTGGGTGCGAGCCGTTGGCGGATGGCCCGGCAACTTTTAACGGAAAGCGTTTTGCTGGCGCTGTGCGGCGGCGTGGCTGGGCTGCTGTTCGCGCGATGGGCGGCGCTGGGGTTGATGTCGATTCAGATTCCAACGGACATTCCGCTGCGGTTGTTCGACTTGCGCATGGATTGGAGAATTTTTGTATTTAGCTTTATCGCGGCGCTGACTACTGGAGTTGTGGCGGGCCTGATGCCGGCTCTGCAGACGTCGCGAACGGATTTGGCGGACGTTTTGAAGGCCGGCGGGCGATCGGGAGGTGCTTCCACGGGGCATCATCGGTTTCGGGACGGGCTGGTCGTCGCGCAGGTGGCGGTGTCCTTGCTGTTGCTGGCTTGTGCCGGGTTCTTCGTGCGGAGCTTTCAGAATTCCTCGCACGTGGATATGGGATTTCGCGTGGATCATACGTTGATGATGTCGATGGATTTGGGACTGCAAGGTTATAACGAAGCGCGGGGGCAACAGTTCTACAAGCAGGTGAGCGATAGGGTGAAGGCTCTTCCGGGAGTTAAGGGCGCCTCTTTTGTGGCCTACATCCCAATGGGATACGACGCTTCGACCGTGGACGTTTATCCCGAAGGACAGGTGATCGACGAGAAGTCCAAGGCACAGACAGCTTTCGACGATGCGGTGCAACCCGACTATTTTGGCGCGGCGGGAGTGCCGGTGATCGCCGGGAGGGAATTTACGGAGGCGGATACGGCGGCTTCCCCGAAAGTGGCCATCGTGAACGACACCTTTGCGAAGAAGATTTGGCCTGGACAGGACGCGGTCGGCAAGACGTTCCGGACGGAGAAGAACGGGAAACCGATTCAGATCGTCGGGCTGACGCACACTGGAAAATACTTGTTTCTCTATGAGACGCCGCAGATGTTTGTCTATTTCCCGATGGCGCAGCATTATATTTCCGCGGCAGCATTAATGGTGCATTCGGAAGAAGACCCGCAGCGGCTGACCGACCCCGTGCGGGAACAGATCCGCCAAGTGGACGCAGGCTTGGCTGTGTTTGACATAAAGACCATGGAAGCGCACGTGATGTATGGGAAGCCGCTGTTGCCCGCGCGGCTCGGGGCCATGCTGGCCGGCGCCTTCGGGCTTCTGGGCCTGGTGCTGGCTTCTGTGGGAGTTTATGGAGTGGTGTCCTATTCGGTGAGCCAGCGCACGCAAGAGATCGGCATTCGGACAGCGTTGGGAGCGCAGCGGCGGAATGTTCTAGGCCTGGTATTGAAGCAGGGCATGTCGATGGCACTGATCGGGACCGGCGTGGGCGTTGCGCTGGCGATGCTGCTGTTCCGTGGACTGCATTCGATGTTGTATGGCGTGGAGTCCACGGATCTGGTCACGCTGGCGTCGGTTTCTTCGTTGCTGCTGATGGTGGCGTTTGCCGCGAGCTGCGTTCCGGCGCTACGCGCCGCCCGAGTGGACCCGGTGGTGGCGCTGCGCGAACAGTAAGGCCGCGAAAGGAGGCTTTGGAACGTCTGACACCGGGAACGTTTGTGTGAAACTCGGAACCTCTGGCAAAATTGAAGGTCGCCTGCCTGCTCGGAGACTCGCAATGATTTGCACGCGCGAACTGGGGCGGAGCTACCGAGAGGAAAGCCGGGTCCGATGTCCAGTCAAACAAACTCCACCTTGGTGCAAACCGAGATTGCGCCTGCCGCGGCGGAGAAAACCGCTTTCAAGATTTTATTGGCGATCACCTTCTGCCATTTGTTGAATGACACCGTTCAGTCTCTGCTGCCCGCGATCTATCCGCTGCTGAAGGCTTCCTTCCACCTGGATTTCGGACAAATAGGCCTGATTGCGTTCACGCTGCAGTGCACCGCGTCACTGCTGCAACCTTTGGTCGGACTGTATACCGACCATCGGCCCACACCTTATTCGCTAGCCTTCGGTATGGGTTTTACACTGATCGGGCTGCTGATCTTAGCGATGGCTCCGAGTTTCGGCACGGTTCTGGTAGCCGCCGGACTCGTGGGCATCGGGTCTGCGGTCTTTCACCCCGAGTCGTCACGAATCGCCCGCATGGCTTCGGGCGGCCAACACGGCATGGCGCAATCGCTGTTTCAGCTGGGAGGCAACGCCGGGTCGGCTCTAGGACCATTGCTGGCGGCGGTCGTCTTGCCGCGGGGGCAGTCGAGCATCGCGTGGTTTTCGCTGGTGGCGCTGCTCGGAATCATCCTGCTCACGGACATTGGCTCTTGGGCCAAGAGGAACCGGCCGAGCAAGCCGAAAAGCATCGCGGTGGACGCTGGCCCGCACTCTAATCCGGCAGTTCCCGAGCTGCATGCTGCGCTGCCGACCAAGACAGTTGCCTATTGTCTGGCGATCTTGATGGCCCTTATGTTTTCGAAATACATCTATCTGGCCAGCTTGTCCAGCTACTACACGTTTTATTTGATGAACAAGTTTCATGTTTCCGTGCAAAGCGCGCAGATTCATCTGTTCGTGTTTCTGGGTGCCGTTGCGGCGGGCACGATCATTGGCGGGCCGATCGGCGATCGCATCGGCCGCAAATATGTTATCTGGTGCTCCATTCTCGGCGTTCTTCCGTTTACCCTGGTCCTGCCGTACGCCAATCTGTTCTGGACCAGCATTCTCAGCGTGGTGATTGGGCTGATTCTGGCATCGGCGTTTTCCGCGATTCTGGTGTATGCGCAGGAACTCGTTCCCGGAAGGGTCGGAATGATTTCCGGGCTTTTCTTCGGCTTCGCTTTTGGCGCCGGCGGCGTAGGCGCGGCACTGCTCGGCAAATTAGCCGACATCAAGGACATCAATTTCGTGTATCACGTCTGTTCGTTCCTGCCCATCGTAGGCCTTTTGACCGCGTTCCTGCCCAATCTGGAAACGCACAGCATGCGGGCCGCGCGAAAATCCGGCGCCTGAGCGAAACGCTCGCGAGCAACTAAAAACGAGGCCGTTGGAGCAAGCCAGCGATAGCAGAGTGGCCCGCCGGGCTGAAGCCCAGCGCCTACATAGAGGCCTAAGACCCAAGAGCCGGCCTATTGGCGCTAGTTTCCTGAAGGAGCTTTACTAGCGGGTTTCACTTCGACTACGGCGATGCCGTTTACGCCGCTGCAGGCTAGCACGAGGTTGCCTTCGGGGGTGTGGACCATGTTGCGCACTACGCCACCGCCGGAGGGGATGACCCAGGTTTGGAATTTTTCGGTTTGGGGGTCGAAGCGCACGATGGTGTTGGGTTTGGTGTTCGACTCGCTGTACCAAATGATGTTGCCGACGGCGGTGATGCCGTAGGGTTTGGACTTGGGTCCGCCGGGTGACGGCCACTCCGTGACTTTGCCGGTGACTGGATCGAGGCGGCCCAAGTAGCCGCGAGAGTAATCGGAATACCAGATGATGTCGTCGGGGGTCATGGCCACGCGGCGCGGGCGCGAATCTTCGTGGGGCAAAACATATTCGTGAATCGCCAGGGTGTCCGGGTCAATGCTGGCGGCTTTGTTGCTGCCGAATTCGACGAAGAAGGGGACGCCCTTGGAATTCACAACCATGCCATACGGGTTGGACTTCGGAGTCGGGGAATCGACGAGGGTAATTTCGCCGGTTTTTGGATTAAGGCGGCCGACCATGTTGGCGGATTGCACCGTGAAATAGATGTTGCCGTTGGGGGCGAAGAGCAAAGTGTGAGGATCGCGGGCCTTGGGATTGGGCATCGGATATTCCGTGACTTCGCCGGTTTTCGGATCGAGCTTGCCGATGTAGGCCCGGAAATTTGCGGTGAACCAAACGTTGCCGCCTCTGTCGGCGACGAGGCCGTGAGGACCCGACATGGGCGTCTTCGGGTGATATTCCTTAAATTGATTGGTCTTGGGATCGAAGCGGCCCAGCGTGTTGGCCATTTGGCCGGAGTACCAGATCGCGCCGTCGGGGGCGAACATCGGATCGTGAGGGCGGGAGCCTGGCGTGGGGACTTGCCATTCTTTGATGGAGACTTCGACGCTTCCGGGAATTAGGACCGCGGGAGGAACTGGTTTTTCGGGGAAATTTTTGGCGAGGTAGTCGGTCACCGTGGCGAACTGGTCTTGCGGGACTGGAGCGCCGACGTTGACCATCATGTGGAGAACCGTTTGCCATTCTTCGCGAGTGTGACCGGCGTTGGTTACGGTGTTGAGGCTGTGGCAGGCGGCGCAGGTGGTCTGGACGGTGTCCTTGCCGGGACCATCGGGCAGCGGAATTTGCGTTTGACTGCGGGCCGGAAGCGCGGAGAAGAGAAGAGCTGTGAAGAAGAGAAGAAGAAATGGTTTTGCCGATGTGCGTTGTTCTGAACGACGATGTGGCGGTTCAACCGCGATTTCTATTTTAAGTCCGAAGCAGCGGGCCCACTTGTACATCGAAGTCTCCCTTTATTTTCAGCCGCGTGTAGTTCATCGTCCCCAGCGCCTGTCCATGCAACGCACCGGAGAGGTTTCGGGTTTCCGTAGGATTTGATTTTGATTGTCTTTCGCTTACCATCGCAGGGCACGAATGCGGTTAGGTAGACAAAGCGCCCGCCACCCTTCGACCGGCTCAGGGCAAGCGGTCGGCGGCCGCTACAGTTGCATGTCCACCAGTGTTGCCACAGGGAAGGGTTGAGGCGATGACGGAGACTCAGGTGAAGGAATCTGGAGCGGCGCGACTACCGGGGACGCCGGCGGGCAAAGTCGCCATTATTACGGGCGGCAGCCGGGGGATAGGACGGGCGATTGGGGTGCGACTCGCTCGCGAGGGAGGCAGGGTCGTTCTGGCGGCGCGAGACGAACGGACTCTGGCCAAAGTTGTCTCAGAGATTGCGGCGGAGGGTGGCGCGGCTACGGCTTTCGCTGCGGATCTTCGTGCTGCGGAGGCTCCGGCCGCGCTGGTGCGGGCGGGGCTGGAAGCTTATGGCGCGATCGACATCGTGGTGAACAATGCGGGGGCTACGCGGCGGGGCGATTTTTTAGAGATGCCGGATTCGGATTGGGCGGACGGCTTTGCGCTGAAATTTTTCGGCGCGGTGCGGTTGGCTCGGGCTGCTTGGCCGCACTTGAAGCAGGCGCGCGGGTCGGTGCTTAATATTATTGGCGTGGGAGGCCGCACGCCCGGCGCGGAGTTTACGATCGGGGGCTCGGTGAACGGAGCTTGCTTGTCGTTTACCAAGGCGTTGGCGGACATCGGCATCCGCGACGGGGTGCAAGTCAACGCCATCAACCCGGGGGCCATCCGGACGGACCGGCTGCGGGCTTGGCTGGAAGCGGCTGCCGCGCAGCATGGAGGAGACATCGAGGCGGCTGCGCGACAGATGGTGCAGCGAACGAATACCGTGCGGCTCGGCGAGCCGGAGGATATCGCGAATCTCGCGGCTTTTATCGTGTCGCCGCAAGGGCGATTCCTGCAGGGGGCGCTGATGGATATGGACGGCGGGCACACCAAGACCGTTTGAAAACCGGGGGACCGGGCTGACCGAGCGGATCCGGCTGGCACAGAGTTGACGCGGCGGCACTTCCGGGCCGACGATTTCGCTGGACTTGGCCAGCGCGGGTGTATGGTAAGAGGCAACGCGCTTGAATTCGAGTCAGAGGTACGATGGCGAAGAAGATACGTATTCTGCTTTCTCTCACAACCGACGACAACGACTATCAGGTCGAACAGGCACAGTCCGCAGAAAAAGCAGCGAAAAGACTGGATGTGGCGCTGCAGATCATTTTTGCGGGTAACGACGCGATCACGCAGAGCACGCAGATTTTGAAAGCGGTGCAAGCGCCGGCGGAATCGCGGCCGGAGGCGATCGTGTTCGAACCGGTTGGGAGCACCTCGCTGCCGCAGGTGGCGCGCGCAGCGGCTGGGGCTGGGATTGGCTGGGCGGTGCTAAACCAGGACGCCGGCTATATCGAAGAGCTCCGCAAGACATCGTCTGCGCCGATGTTCGCGGTGAGCTCCGACCACGTGGAGATTGGCCGCATTCAGGGCCGCCAACTGGTGGCGCTGCTGCCGAAAGGCGGCTCGGTCCTTTACGTACAGGGGCCGTCGGATAATTCGGCGGCCAAGGAACGCACGCAGGGGATGCTGGAGACCAAGCGAGCGAATATTCAGGTCATCACGCTGAAGGCGCAGTGGACGGAAGAGAGCTCGCTGCGCGCGGTGCGCTCTTGGCTCAAGCTGACGACATCGCAGAAGGCGGCAGTGGACGTGGTCGCCGCGCAGGATGACTCCATGGCCATGGGGGCGCGCAAGGCATTTCAAGAGTTGAAGAACGAAGCCGAGCGCGAGCGGTGGCTGAAGCTGCCTTTCACGGGATGCGATGGCCTGCCGAATACGGGGCAGTCCTGGGTGCGCAGCGGGCTGCTGACGGCCACGGTGTTCGTGCCGCCCAACGCGGGCCAGGCTATTGAGATGCTGGTGCAGGCGGTGCGGCAGAAAAAGCTGCCACCGGCCCGAGCGCTGATTGCGCCCAGGTCGATTCCCGCTTTGGACGCTTTGGCTCCGCCACGAAACGCATAGTTCTCCCCTACCTGAAGCGGCGTATAATGCTGCGGAATTCATCGACATTTGCAGGGCCACGAACTTCGCTGAGGAGAAACTGGATGAAGAGTGAACGCAAGAGTTCCGGCATCGACCGGAGACAGTTTCTCGCTGCCAGCGGGGGAGGATTGCTGGCCGCAGCGGTTCCCGGCGCCACGAAGGCCGTGGCGGCTGCCGGAGGCGGCAGCACGGCGTCTAAGCCTGAGGCGATCCGGCGGGATCAGGCTGCGAGCGGTTCTTTGCGGAAGATTCCGATCGGGGTGTTCGATCCTGTCTACGGCAAACTATCCCTCGATGAAATGCTGGACAAAGTAAGCGCGCTCGGTCTTGAAGCGATGGAGATTGGGACTGGGTCGTATCCAAACTCGCTTCATTGTCCCGTGGATGAGCTGCTGGGAGACGCGGCGAAGGCGAAGGCTTGGAAAAAGAAGTTCGAGGATCGTGGGATTCATGTGGCCACGTTGAGTTGCCACGGGAATCCAGTACATCCCGATACCAAACATGCCGCGCGAGACGCCGAGATTTTCCGTAAGACAGTGCTGTTGGCGGAGCGGCTTGAAGTCCGGGTGATCGTTGGATTTTCTGGGTGCCCCGGAGGCACGCCGACCGACACACAACCGAATTGGATTACTTATCACTGGCCGCCGGAATACGCCGAGATGCTGGAGTGGCAGTGGAAGGAGAAGGTGATCCCGTATTGGAAGGAAGCCGCGAAGTTTGCGCGCGAGCACGGAATTCGAAGGCTGGCGTTTGAGATGCATCCGAATTTCGTGGTCTACAATCCGCGAACGTTGATGAAATTGCGCGAGGCAGTCGGAGAAGAGATCGGCGCGAACTGCGATTTGAGCCACTTGTTCTGGCAGGGATGCGATCCGGTCGAGGTGATTCACTTTCTGGGCAACCAAGGAGCGCTTTTCCACGCGCACATGAAGGACACCGTTCTTTTCCCGGAGAACGTCGGGAGGTATGGGGTCTTGAACTTTGCCTTCGACACCAAAGATCTGCCTCAGGCCTCCGAGACTTTTCGCGCGGTGGGTTACGGGCACAGCGCGAGCTTGTGGAAGTCCGTCGTGAAGGCGTACATGGATGTGGGCTACGAAGGCATTCTGAGCATCGAGAACGAAGACCCGATCCTGCCCGGGGAGATTGGCGTGGAACGCGCGGCCTACGTACTGAAGAACGTGCGCAGTGAGCTGCTGGGTGCTTAGAGCGCAGGCTGGCTCCATGATTTGAGGCGCACCTCGCGGCGAACAAGAATAGATTGAGATTACACGGGAATCTGGGAGCGCTCGATGCCTCAAGTGATTCGTTCTCCAAAAACCTATGATGTGTGCGTGGTTGGGTCCGGCGCCGGCGGCGGCATGGCGGCAAAGATTCTGACCGAGGGCGGCCTGAGTGTGGCGCTGCTGGAGGCTGGGCCGCCGGTCTATCCCGAAAAAGACTTCAAGATGTTTACGTGGCCGTACGAGCTGGCGCATCGCGGCGTCGGCGTGGGCGGGCATGCCGCGGAAAATTTTGGAGAGTTCCTGGCGCCGAACGGGGCGTGGAACATTGAGGGCGAGCCGTACACCTCCGCTCCGGGCGCGGACTTTCAGTGGTTCCGTTCGCGGATCGTTGGCGGGCGCACGAATCACTGGGGCCGAATCGCGCTGAGATTTGCTCCCGTTGATTTCCGCTCGTACACGCGCGATGGCATTGGCGCGGACTGGCCGATCAGCTACGAGGATTTGGCGCCGTACTACGACAAAGTGGAGTCTTACATCGGCGTCTTCGGGACGAAAGAGAATGTGTCCAGCGCGCCAGATGGTGTGTTTTTGCCGCCGCCAAAGCCGCGTTGCACTGAACTGATCGTCAAGAAAGCGTGCGACCGGCTGAACATTATTTGCATACCGTCGCGACTGGCGATCCTTACCCGCTCGGTGAACGGCAGGCAGCCGTGCCATTACTGCGGACAATGCGGCCGCGGATGCATCACTGGATCGAACTTCAGCTCTAGCCAGGTGTTGATACCTCCGGCGATGCAGACGGGGAAACTTACTTTGATTACCGGGGCGATGGCGCGCGAGGTTCTTGTCGGTAAAGATGGCAAGGCGACGGGCGTGTCGTATATCGACAAGGCTACGCGCGCGGAAAAAAGAGTCAGCGCGCGTGCGGTGGTGCTGGCGGCGAGCGCGTGCGAATCGGCGCGGTTGCTGCTGAACTCCAAATCGGCGCAGTTCCCTGACGGAGTGGCAAATTCCTCCGGGACCGCGGGGCGATACCTCACGGATTCCGTCGGGAGCGACGGCTGGGGTGTATTCCCACAGCTTGAGAAGATGCCGCCGCACAATCACGATGGCACCGGTGGGATGCACATGTACATGCCGTGGTGGAAATTCGACCGCACCAACGATTTTCCGCGCGGCTATCACATTGAATTCGGCGGGGGGCAAGAGATGCCCGGCGTCGGCATGTTCGATCATCTGTGTCACAACGAAGAGGGCTACGGAGCGACTTTGAAGCAAAGGGCGCGCAAGGTGTACGGCACGAGGATCGGCTTTGCTGGGCGCGGGGAGATGATTCCGAATCCGGATACGTATTGCGAGATTGATGCGGACAAAGTCGATCAGTGGGGGATTCCTGTGCTGCGGTTCCACTTCAAGTGGAGCGAGTATGAACTGCGGCAAGCTAAGGATATGCAGGAAACGTTCCGGGCGATTGTCGAGATGGCGGGCGGCCAGTACATGACCAAAACGGCTATCGACGGACAGTACCCATACGGGATCCACGAGGGCGGGAAAATCATTCACGAAGTGGGAACGGCGAGAATGGGGGCAGACCCGAAGACTTCGGTGTTGAACGGCTACTGCCAGGCGCATGACGTGAAAAATTTGTTCGTCACGGACGGGGCGCCGCTGGTGACCAATCCGGACAAAAATCCGACCTTGACGATTATGGCGCTGGCTTGGCGGGCTTCGGAATATTTGCTGGATGAGGCGAAGAAGGGGGATTTGTAGGGGACACCCGACTCCGCGGGAACAAGAATTTAACACAGAGTGCACAGAGGACACAGAGAAGAAGGGAAGAGAAGAAATGGCGACGCAGGGAGTTACGCGGCGAGATATTTTGAAGAGCTTGATGATTGGTGCTGTCGGCGGGTCGGTTTTGCAGATTATTCCCGCTGAAGCTGCGGAATACGTGCACCAGGCTGTGCGCAAGGAAAAAGAGGCGTCTCCGGCGGGTAAGTACGCTCCCAAGTACTTTTCAGAGCGTCAGTATGAAACGCTGACGTCGCTGTGCGACTCCATCCTCCCGAAAGATGATCGTTCCGGTGGCGCCGTGGAAGCGGGAGCGCCGGAATTCATCGATTTGCTCACCAGTGAGAATGAGGCGTACCAGCTGAGGCTCGGCGGCGGGCTGTTTTGGCTGGATGGTTTTTGCAACGACCGATACGACCATGCGTATCTCGATTGTTTGCCAGCGCAGCGGAAGGAAGTCATGGATCTGATTGCTTACCGCAAGAACGCCAAGCAGGATTCCACGCTGAGCCAGGGAGTGGCGTTTTTTGCGTTTCTGCGCAAACTGACGTGCGACGGCTTCTATACAAGCAAGATCGGCATCGCCGACTTGCAATACATCGGCAATACATCGTTGCGGGAATTTCCCGGCTGCCCGCCGCTGACGGAAGCGTAGTGCGCCGCGCATTGACGGCCTGGATGATCGCCGAAAATAAATCGATGGACGCGACGATTCATATCCGCCCGGCTGTGCCCGCAGATGTGCCGGTTCTGCGGCAATTGATTGATGCTTCCGTGCGCGAACTGCAGGCGCAGGATTACACTTCCGCACAAATGGAAGGCGCGCTTCAGACTGTTTTTGGAGTAGATAGCCAGCTGATCGCCGACGGCACGTATCTTGTAGCAGAGGCCCTGCTGGCGGAAGATGCGCGCGCGGTGATTGCCGGTTGCGGCGGCTGGAGCAAACGCAAGACGCTCTATGGTGGCGACAAGTGGACGGGGCGGGAAGACTCGCTGCTTGATCCTTTGCACGATGCGGCGAAGATTCGCGCCTTCTTCATTCATCCGGCTTGGGCGCGGCGCGGCGTGGGCAGCTTGATTTTGGAAGCTTGCGAAGTGGCCGCGAGGTCGGCGGGTTTCACGCGATACGAGATGGGCGCGACGCTGACGGGAGCTAAGCTTTTCGGAGTCAAAGGCTATGTTCCAGTGAGGCGGATTGAAATTCCGCTGGTAAACGGGGAATCGCTGCCGGTCATTCACATGGAGAAGCGGGCAGTGTGAGGCGCGGGCGGCACCGAGAACCTTTTATGCTGTGACCTTGCTGATAGGGGCGCAGCAATGCTGCGCCCCTATCAAGAATGCTCGTGCACTAGAACTGGAGCTTCGCGAGATATTCGTAGCTGGCGCGAGGATCGTCGAATGACTTCGCGTCGTCGTTTTCGACAAAATAGTGCTGAATTCCGGCCTTGCCGGACTGCTCGAAAATTCGTTTCCAGTCGATAGAGCCTTCGCCGACGTTGGTCATGTGGCCTTCTTTGACCGGGTGGCCTACCGCGCCAGAATAGTCGTTGGAACCGTGACCTTCCTTGGTCCAATCCTTGACGTGAACCAGCGGGAAGCGGCCCGGGTGGCTATTGAAATACGCGACGGGATCCTGCCCGCCGACGGTCATCCAGCAAAGATCCATCTCGATTTTCACGAGCTTGGGATCGGTGTTCGCGAGGAGAAAATCGAAGGGCAACTTTCCGCCGAGGCCTTCGGTGGGCGCAAACTCGAACGAATGGTTGTGATAGGCGAACTGGATGCCGGCTTTTTGGGTGGCCTCGCCGGCGCGGTTGAAAACTTCGGCGGCGTGCTTCCAACCATCGGCGTTGCGTTGGGGAGCCTCTATGTACGGGCAGACGATGAATTTGTGCCCCATGATGTGGGCGGTCTCGATGGCCTCCGGCAACTTTTTCTCGATGTCAGCCAAGGGAGAATGCGCGGAGGGAGAGACCAGACCATTTTTATCCAGCGCGGCGCGCGCTTCCTTGGGAGACTTGCCGTAATTGCCGGCGAACTCGACTTCGCCGTAGCCGATCTGGGCGACCTTGGCGATGGTGCCGTCAAAGTCTTGCTTCAGAAGCTCGCGCACGGTGTAGAGCTGCAAGCCCACGCGATCGATGTGATGAGTGGCGGCAGCCGCCCATACAGGACGGGAGGCGGCAACAACGGAGGCAGCAAGGGATGCTTCGATAAAAGTTCGGCGGTTCATGCCGGGTAGTGTACTCCATTCAGATAGAGCAGGGGAGCAGGTAGCGCAAAAAAAAGCGGCGCTCGGAAGAGCGCCGCCTTCCTGCTGAACATTCCCTCTAGAACAAGAACTTCAAGCCAAACTGCAACGTCCGGCCACGGTGGGCGCCGTTAGCATGCAGAAAGCCAGGGTCTCCGAAAGTGTTGCTGCCGGTGTTGCCGTTGCCAGAGTTGTAGATCCAAAACTGGGGGTGGTTGAAAGCGTTGAAGGCCTCGGCGCGAAACTGAACTGAAGCCGATTCCTTGATCTTGAACTGCTTCAGCAAAGAAAAGTCAAAGTTTGTGCGGCGAGGATTGTGGAGAATGCTGCGTCCGGTGTTCCCGAACGTAAGCCCTTGGGGCGCAGCGAACGCGCAGGGGTTATACAACAAGGGAGTGTCGGTGGACTGGCCTCCCGCTCCGCAGGACGTAGACGGCGTGCCGTGAGGATCGCCCACGAGATCGGGGAAGGAGCCGAGCCCCAAGGAGTTTGCAACACCGGCATTGTCGGTAGGCCCCGTAAATCTCACCGAAAACGGTGTGCCGGTCTGAACCGTGGTGATCCCGGAAAGCTGCCAGTTGCCCAGCAGGACGTGCGCGAACCCGGAATCGTGCCGGAAGAACGGAAGGTCATAGACATAGCTCATGTTGAACACGTGGCGCTGGTCGAAAGTGGAACTCGCGCGCGTTAGCAGCAGATTGTAAGAGTCGAGGAAAGTGCCGTCAAAACGATCGGAAGAATCGTCGATCGAGTGGCTATAGGTGTAGCTAGCGCTCAAATTGAGAGAACCGATCGACCGGCGTAACGAGGTTTGCAGCGAATTGTAACTGGAGTTCGCGTCGAAATTCAGACCGGGAATGTCGCTAAACCCTTGGGTCGGGCGGAACGGGATGGCGCTGTTGCCGCATGCTACCCAGAGATTCGGTATTGCAGCCACACCGACCGCCGTGCCGTTGCCAAGGGTAGCTCCGGTAGGATTCCCGTTGGCGTTGGTCGTGAAGTTGCAGTCAGTGCCGGTATTGATGGCTTGGCCAGCCGCAAATGGGTTTTGCGAAGGCGATACGGCATGAAGCTGGTTGATGTCGCGCTCGCTCCCCAAATGGGTCCCCTTACTGGCCACGTAGGCGATGCTGGCCACAAAACTGTGAGGGAACTCGTGCTGAATGTTGAGGTTCCACTGCTGGACGTAAGGCCAGATAGTCTTGGTGGGAAAGGAAGTGGGGCCCAGCGGGAACAGTTCGCCACCGCCTCCGATACAAGTGTATGCGGCTTGCGAGGCCGGACATGTCCCAACGCCACTGGCGATATTGAACTGTGTGGGGTTCAGCACGAGGGGAGCGGAGCCTTCGAGCGACTCGGAGTTGGCCTCATTGCCGTTGGAGTGCTCGAAGAAGATTCCGTATCCGCCGCGAATGGCGGTTCTGCCGTTGCCAAACGGATCCCACGCGAAGCCGAGGCGAGGGCCAGGGTTAATCAAATGGCCCGAAAGGCAGCCCGGATTGGAATTTCCGCCCACAGCACCTGAAAGGCCCCCCGGCGCATTGAAGGTTCCTCCCTTTCCTCCACACTGAACGATGCCATTGAACGGATTTCCGTTACCCGGGAGGAAAGAGCCATCGGAGGCATAGGCGGTAGGCGCGTTCGCGGCGTTGAACGCCGTGGGGTCGAAATTAAACGCTTGCTGGTAGCGTTCCCGATAAGTTCCGAAGAGACTCATCCGCAAGCCCAGATTTAGCGTGAAGCGCGGCGTAACGCGCCAATCGTCCTGAAAGTAAGGCTCGACGATTTTGTAGCGATTGTAGTACTTCACCTGCGCATTCCACTGCTGGAACGAGGCAATACGGCCGCTTAGGAAATCGGCAAAAGCATTACCGCTGCTAACGCCGTTACTCGTGTTGAAGTTGAGTAGTCCTTGGATGTCGGGCGAATTCTGCTCGTTCTTCTGAGCCGCAACAACGTAAGCTCCAAACTGGAGATTATGGTTGCCAATGAGCTTGGAAACGTTGTCCCGGAATGTGTAAGTGGGATTGGCGTTGTTCCAGGGAGCGATACCGGGGTCGGAATTGAAGCCGCCACCGTAGGCCCCGCCGCCTTCCGTCAGTTGAATTCCCGACAGTTTGTTGCCGAAATTGGGAAAGAGCCCGGTCATGTTCATGCTAGCCGGACGGGCTATGGCCCCGGGACCGAAGTTTGTAAGGAAAATGTGATCGGCGGTGTAGCTGAAGACGAATTCGTTCAATAGAGTCGGAGTGATCGTGGCGGTGACACGAGCAACAGCGCTGGTGCCGGGTCCGACGAAGTTCCATCCAAGGACTGGAAAGGTGTTGGTCACGTTCCCCCAAGTGGGAGTCGCCGTATTCTGAACCCAGGAGTCGTGGATGTACCGGAAAGTGGCGCGCAGGTTGGAGTTGATGTTCTGGTCCACGCGGAGAAGTTCCTGACGCCAATGTACTGGAACGCCTTGGGCACTGACGAAGCAGGCGGGTCCACTTCCGCTGATGCAGGGGCTGGCCGACGTTGGCGCTGGGATAAGAGCTAACATCGCCTGAGCATTGGGATCCACGGCCACCGAGTTGTTCGGGAAACCCACGAACGTCCCTGTGGTCGGCCCTGGGCCGCTCGCAGGGCAGTCAGGAAATCCTGTTGCCGGATCTCGTGTAAAGGGAGTACCGTCTGTAGGGCAGAGGTCGCCGAAGTTTCCACTGCGCTCGGCTGCGGACGGAACCGGGGTATTGAAGGTAGTCGGTGTGTTCTCCCGGCGCCACTCTTCCGACCAGAAGAAAAAGGTTTTCTGCTTCTCCGTGTTGTAGTGATGCGGGATATAGAACGGACCGCCGAAGGTGTAGCCAAAATCATGCTTCTTGTAGGGAGGGGCTCCCAGGGACTTTCCGTTGGCGTCCACTGCGGGATCAAAGAAATTGCGGGCGTTAAAGAAATCGTTGCGAACGTACTCGTAGGCGTCGCCATGAAACCGATTCGTTCCGGACTTGGTTTCCACTTCCACCGTGCCGGACCCGTTGCGGCCGTATTGTGCGCCGTAGTTCGAGGTCAGTACTTTGAACTCCGAGATGGCATCGAGGCTGGGATAGACGTTCAGCGTATTGTTGCTGCCATTGTCCATGTTGTCGCCGCCATCGATTTCCCAGTTGTTGTACTCGGTGCGGCCGCCGTTGATGCTGTAGGAGACGTTGCCCGCGACGCCGACCAAGCCTTCGTCCTGATTGGTTTGGTTGGTGACGCCCGGAGTAAGAGTCGCCAGTTGCGTGAAGTTGCGTCCATTGAGCATCAGCGAATCGATCTGTTTCCCGGTGATGGTGCCGCCGAGCTCCGAAGATTGCGTCTGAACCTCAGCGACGTTTTCGCCGGTGACGACGACTTCCTCATTGACCGTTCCGAGCGTGAGCTGGACGTCGACGCGCACCTTCTGCGCCACGGGTACGACCACGCCCTTGGCCTGATACTTCTGGAAACCCTTTGCGGTGACCAAAACGTCGTAAGGACCAGCGGGAAGTGCCGGGGCGACATAGGCGCCGTCGGAATTCGTGGTAAGACTGCGCGTGAGGTTTGCGCCCACGCTGGTGATAACTACATCCGCCCCAACTACAGCGGCGCCAGATTTGTCCGTCACCGTGCCGCTAATGGAGCCGGTGTCCTGGGCAAGCGAAACGATAGCAGCGCAGAGCAGCAGTACCGTCGCAAATATCGCATACAGACAACAAGAGAGGAGATTCCTTGATCCCTGCACAGTAGTACCTCCACAGAAATTCTCGAATCTAGGGAAAGTAACTGGGAGGGTGTGACACCAAGAGCCAGGAATGGGCAAACCCTGATTTGCCGTCCGTAGAAACCACTCATTGGCCACAGTCCCCACCACTCGACAATCGCACCCGCACCGGATGGCCTATTAAAACGAGTTAATAGTGCATTTATTCGCGAATGTCAAGCAGGATTTTTTGCATGCACAGCATTCATTCCGCGAGGGTAGGCGCTCACGCGGACGGCAACGGGAAGAAAACCGCTGCGTTTGGAGGCTTTGCTTGAATTCATTCCCCAGCTGCCTAACACTAAGGGGCCATGAAATTCCGGCTCACGGATGGCTTAACCGCTGGCGTTTTGTTCCTTCTTTACCAAGCGGGCGCAGCGTTGCCTGCGGATGCCGCTCTTCCGCTAGCGCGCGCGCGACAGCAGGCTGCGGTACCTATTACAGCTGCGGCTCCAGCCGGCGACCCCGGGGCGTTATTTGCGAAGGGCGAAGCCGCGCTGCAAAACGGGGACCTCAATGCAGCGGAGGCGGCGTTCCGCCGCGTGGTTGCCATCGATCCGCGCGCAGGAGGGGCGTACGCGAACCTCGGCGTCATCGCCATGCGCCGGAAGGATTGGGATCACGCATTGAGTTTGTTGCAAAAGGCCGAAAAGCTGGAGCCTAAAGTTCCCGGCATTCGCCTGAACATCGGCCTGGTGAAGTACCGGCGTGGGGACTATGCGGGAGCGATCGCGCCGCTGGTCTCGGTGGTTCGCGATCAGCCTGATTCACAGCAGGCCCGTTATCTTCTCGGATTGAGCAACGTGTTCACGGAGCACTATGCCGAGGCGGTCTCCGCGCTCGAGCCGTTGTGGCCGCAGATGTCTGAGAATTTCATGTATCTATACGTGTTGGGAATCGCGGCGCACAACGCCGGAAACACGGAACTGGACGAGAAGGCACTTGGTCACCTGGTCGAAATCGGTAGCGAGACACCGGAGTTTCACTTTTTCCTCGGCAAGGCCTATCTCAACAGGGAAGAACTGGATAAGGCCGTGGCCGAGTTGGAACGCGCGGCGGCCGCCAACCCCAATTTGCCGCTGGTGCATTTCAGTCTCGGGGTCGCGTACAGGCACTCGCGCGATACCGGTCGCGCGGAAGAGGAGTTCAGGAAAGACATCGCCGTCGAGCCGGACGCTCCCGACGCCTATGAGCAACTGGGAGAGATGTATCTCCACGCGGAGAAGACGGAAGAATGCGTGGGATATTTCCGCGAAGCGCTGCGACGCGATCCCCGGAGGCCGGCTTCTCAATTCGGTCTGGCCCGCGTGTACCTGAAGCAGGGAAAATATCAGGAAGCGCTTGCGGCGGTCGACACAGCGGATCGTCTAGCGCCCAATAGTCAAAATGTTCATTTCGTGCGAGGGCAAGTGCTGACGCGGCTCGGGCGGAGAGAAGAAGCGCAAAAGGAAATGGCGATGGCGAAGCGGCTGATGGAGTCCACACTCGACAAAGATCGAGAGTCGATGGGTGAAATGCGCGTGCCGAATCCGGAGCTGGCACAGCCTCCGCAGTAGCACTGCTTTGCGGAATGGCCCGCCCGCTACAATGGCGGCGGTTGCCAGGGGCCTCGTGCTTCCTCGATTCTTTCGGCGACAGCCAGCACGAGTTCTTCTTCGTACGGCCGCCCAATCACTTGCACGCCGATGGGCAGTCCTTCCGGCGACGAACCGAAGGGAACCGATGCGCCGGGGAAACCCGTAAGGTTCAGCCACTGCGAGTGGCGCATGGTATCGCGATAGCAATGCTCGGCTCCTGCCCGCCAAGTGCCTTCCCCGTGGCGGAAAGCGGGAGCTGAGGAAACCGGTGAGAGCAAAATGGGCACGTCCTTCATCTGGCGGAGGATATCGGCGCGCACGAATTCGCGTTCGGCGCATGCTGCCAGGAACTGGTCGAGTGTAAGAGGATTCTCTGGTTCGGCACACGACAGATATTCACGCAGCATGGGGCTGACTTGATCTTCGTGGCCGGCAACTATCGGGCCAAACAGCTGTGCGATCGTGGGACCGAAGAAGAACCACCACAGTTCGATGGCGCGAGCGAGGCCTTTCAGCGCCAGGGGTTCGACGATAAATCCCTGCGCGGCGAGAAATTCCGCAGCTCGCTTTACAGTGGACTGCGTTTCTGGCGTGATCTTTCCGAACGCCTCGCTCTCCAGCACGCCTATGCGCGTGCCCTTCAAGCGGCCCCTTTCTATCGTGCGTAGAGGCACGGGAGCGGATAAAGCATCACCCGGGTCCGGCCCGGCCAAAACTTCGAACAACTCGCACACGTCGGCGACCGTGCGCGCCATTGGTCCGACCACGCCGAGCCAGGACAGGGCTCCTTCAGCCGGAGGAAAGTGTCCCGTTGACGGGATGCGTCCCGGAGTTGGCTTAAGCCCGCAAATCCCCGAAAAGTGTGCGGGAACGCGAATCGATCCGCCGCCGTCCCCGCCCACTCCACCCATAGAACAGCCGGCGGCGATCGCGGCTGCCTCGCCGCCACTGGACCCGCCCGCCGTCCGCTCGAGATCCCAAGGATTGCTGGTCTTTCCAGTCAGCAAATTGTTGCTCTCGTACGCCATCAGGAATTCGGGCGTGTTGGTGTTGCCCAGAATGATCGCGCCGGCGGCTTTGAGGCGGGCTACCAGAGGCGCGTCGCGCTGCGGTATGTAATCCTTGCGAAGCGTGGACCCCGCCGGGCAAGGCCATCCAGCGATGTCGATGCAGCTCTTAATCGTGACGGGCAGGCCGTGAAGCTGGCCGAGCGCGTCGCCGCGCAGCACCGCGGCTTCGGCGGCGCGAGCCTGCTGTCTCGCGCTGTCCGCGTCCAGGTGCACGAAACAATTGAGCTGCGCCTCGCAGTCCGAAGCGCGCTCGATCAGCGTGTCCACGACCTCGACGGGCGAGATCTTCTTCGACCGAATTCCGGCGGTAAGCCGGGCGATGCTGGAATGGAATAGCGGGCTCATGACCTACTCGCAGATTAGGCCGTCATATGGCGCCGGTCAATCCGGAGTAGCGAGAAACGCGGGATAATAACGGTTGACGCTGCTTGGGGGAGCCGAGAGAATCGATAGTGTTCCACGGCCGGGGTAAAACGCCGCCACTCGAACCGGACAGAAAGAGAATTTCGTGCAACGTTTCTTTTGGGGTAAAGCTTCGTTCGCTCTGGCTTGCTTGGTCTCGGCCGGTGTCGCTACGGTACCTGTCCTGCGCTTTCGAGCCGCACATGCGCAGGAAAAAGCTCCCGTCAGCCAACAGGTAGCGTCGCAAAGCAATGCGGGTGGCGCCTTGAGGTTCAACACGCTCGGTGTCGCCTACAT
>Ga0210403_10000221_pt1 | contig 62971 bp, 56 predicted proteins | sample IncBWC19MmetaG_FD_150863 | JGI IMG/M metagenome (GOLD analysis project Ga0210403, IMG submission 150863) | Forest soil microbial communities from Barre Woods Harvard Forest LTER site, Petersham, Massachusetts, United States - Inc-BW-C-19-M | ecosystem: Environmental > Terrestrial > Soil >...
GAGACCGGATTGAAATTCCGAACGCGCCTGTGGAGACAGTCCTTCGCGGTGAATCTTGAGCAGTTCGGAAGTCTGCTGCACGATCACGTATTGCGAGCGCAAATCACCGGCGAGTTGCTGAGATTGCACCTGGAGTTCAGTTCGTGCGCGAAGCTGCTCCGATTCGGCCTGTGCCAGTTCGGGGCGCTGTTTGCGGCTGCGATGTATCGGGACCTTGATGCCGACGCTCAACATGTAATAGGCGCGGAATTGCGTGGGGTCGGTGCGTTGCCACTCGTATTGCACGTTGAAGTCGGGATAAAAGTCTTTGCGGGCAAGGTCCACCTGCAACGACTGCCTTTCGATCATTTTTTGTGCGCTGGCGATTTCCGGATTCTGTACTTGGGCTGCGGCCAGAAGATCGGCGTACGTTTGCACAAGAGGTGTTTCGACGAGATCGGCCGTCTCGATATCCGGAGATTCCTGTGAACGGTTGAGGAGTTGTTTGAGATGGGCTTCGAGCTTGCCCACCTGAAGGTGATGCATGGCGATTTCGCGAAGCAGTTTGGTTTTTTGGAGTTGCGCCTGGAGGACATCCTGCTGCGTTCCGATGCCCGAGCGGTAGCGGGCGTCGGCCGCCTGTTCCACTTGTTTGAGCAACTCGCCGTCCTCTTCGAGGAGCGTGAGTGTTTTGGAGAGATAGGCGAGCTGGAAATATGTGCCCTTGATCTCAGCGAAGATGGCGCGGCGGACAGACTCGATCTGTTGCTGTGAGACATCCGCGTCGCGTTTCGCAATCTCACCTTTCAAGCGCAACTTGCCTGGATACGGAATGTCCTGCGAGACGCCGAGGCCGAAATAGGCGAAGTCGCTGTTGGTGTAGCCGGAAAAGGGTCGAGGGCTGCCAACGCTGAGGTGCTGCAAATTGAATTGCGGATCGGGCAGCGTCGAGACTTGTGTTGGGACTTGTTTCGCCGCTTGCCAGCCTTGCCGTGCCGCTTCGATCTGGGGATTGTTCTTCTCCGCTTCCGCGAGCAACGCGGAAAGTGGAGTGACCGCCCCGCTGTGCGATGCCGAAGACTCCTGCGCAAAAGCACGGGCGGCTAAAACTACGGCGAGCAAAATCACAGAAACACTTCGACTAAGAGCTGCGCATGACAAACACGCAGCGAGATTCTTCCTCGCTATCGGAAACATCTTTTTCTCCTAAATGTGTGGATCAAAGCCGCGGACCGATGGCGAGTAGCCCCCAAAAGGGCCTCGACCGAAACGGGTCGGCGGGTTAAGTGGACTGCGGAGACACAAAAAGAGACAAGACGGTGCTTTAAAACACCGTTGAACAGCGGATCAGATTAGGAGGGAAGCGTAGAGTGTGTACAACTCGGGAGGCGAATGCGGCCGGGCCTCAAAATCAAAACGAGATACTTCGGGATACGTCATCGTCTGCGGAGAGGTAAGAATATCGGTCGCAACCATCACCGGCGCATGGAGCGTCACGTGAGCGACGGGCAACACACTGGGGGACTGAGAAGAAACCATTCCTTTGCAGCACTCATGACTCTGATTGGACGGATCGCAGGGCATGGAACCGCAGCACTTCATGCTCTGTTGGTCTTGCGTCATCGCGGACATGCAGTCCGCGAATTGCAGGCCCAACAATGCGACAACCGCCAAAACGACAAATAGTCTCTTGCCCATCATGCTCGACTCTACGTGACTTAGACGCGTGAATCAATGAAAGGATACAAACGAAATGGCCTACACAGCCCAAGCTCTCCTTGCGGAAATACGAACAGGTTCACTAGTTTTGTTCTCAAGAAACTAACGAAAAATAACAGGTTCAAGACTCTAGATTTCTAACGTCCAACTTGAGAACAGAATGATAAAAAGCGTAAAGAAAGCGAAAAAAGACGTCTGAGAACAAGTTGAGAACAAAAACCGCAAATACCTCCCTAAAACAGCCTAAATGACGCAGTAAGAAGCTAGAAGAATCAGCTACTTACATGATGTATGATTTTCCGTTGGTCGTAGGTTCGAATCCTACCGGGCCCACCATTTGTTTCCAGTAACTTAGCCTCTGCTTCGTGCTGAGTGTTCCGAATACTTTGCCCGATTCTTTGCCCATGCTCCGGCAAAACCGGTTCACTTGTTTGATCTTCGAGGGTGCGAATTGCGGCCTGTTTCGCCTGGGAGCGGATGTGAGAATAGTGCTGTAGCATCTGATTGCTGACGTGCCCGGCCAAGGCGCGAATGGTCTGCTCTGAAACATCCGGGCGCTCCGCAAGGCGCGTCACGAAAGTATGCCTCAGGTCATGCCAGCGGTAGGACACTCCTGCCCGCTTACGAGCCTCAAGCCAGCCCTTACGCCAAGAACCCATCGGGCGGCTCAGGTCAACGTCGTACATCGTGACCGCCCGCGAATCCCCACCGATGCCGACTTGGTGGAAAGGAAATAAGTAGCTGTCTGGTGTGGCGTTGGGGAAGTAGCCCATCCAAAAACTCAGAGAGGCACACACCCTCTTGGACAGGGGAATCAATCGGCCAGTTCCCGCCGCTGTCTTGCTCTTAGGAACGATCACTTCCCCGTTCGAGATCTGCCCTTTGTCCCAAGTCAGATTAAGATCGCGGAGGCGCAAGGCTCTGACTTCCCCCGCCCGCATTCCGGTATCGAGAGAGAGCAGGAACAGTGGAAATAGGGCAGGTGAGCGACTTTCCCCAGCTGCAGTGATGAGCTTCGATTGATCCTCGGGAGACAGGGCGCGGCCTACATTGTGGCGCTCAGGAAGTGAGTGCACCCGGTCTGCTATCGCTCCCCAAAGCCCAAACTGTCGGAGAATTCCGCGCAACGAACCCACTTCATAGTTAACAGTCCTGCCGGACAAACCATCCGCGAGGCGCTTGCGCTGGTATTCCGCGATCTCGTTTCCGTCGAAGTCGCACACAAGGCGCTTGCCGAATTCCTCTTTGAGGACGGCGACACATTCCTCGTAGCGTTGCTTGCTCGTTTCGGCCAGCCCGGACTTGCCCGCAAGCCACAAGTCAGCGGCAGAGGCGAATAGAGGGGTTTTCTCCCGCTTTGGGATACGATTGATGGCCAGCTCCATCTCGCGGCGGCGAGCACGCTCTGCGTCCTTGGCGACTGTCTTACTGCTGCTCTTTGACGATTCGCGGATCACCTGCCCAGCGAATGTGAACTTGTACCACCAAATTCCAGAGACCTTCTTCTCTCCGTTGACGGTGTACTTCGGCCGATAGACGCTCACTTTGTCTCTCCCTTCTTCGGCGGTCTGCCGCCCTTCTTTCCATTCTCTCGGGCAATTTCGCGGATACGTTCCATTCCCAGACGTTCGACGCGAGCAGCGTAACTACGCTTGCCGAGCCAGCTCGTAAACTCCCGAATGGCGCTTTTCCTCATGCACATATCCTAATCTGTTTAGGTTAAATTGTCAACACCTGTAATGGTAGAATCGGAGTGCGGCTAGCTGGATGTAGCGAAAAGCACGCTTTCCGGGCGTGTCTGCTGCTCATCCCACTACCGGAGCCACGACGGAGGTGGCAATGGGCAGAGCCAGCGAAAAGTTTGACCGCCAACTATTCACCCTCAAACTGGCGGAGCTATCGCGCCAGATGCAGATAAAAAGCGTGGCATCTGACAGCAAGGCACGTGTGGTGTCTCGGGAAATGGGAAACTCGCTTCTGATGCATATGGTAGGTGGTCAGCTTGCACTCTTGCGCGATGAGTGGCTAACGGGAGTTGACCGAATTGCTCGCGAAGTCTGGCAAACCCAGGGCGAAGCGATGACGCCTGACTTTGTGCGCGAAATTCTGGCGCCGCAAGCCATGATGATCATCGTAGCGAGAGAGAGCGCGATTAAGAGGGGTCTAGCGCCGCCCGCCCCGCTAACGCGCGTTGAAAATCCGTATCCCTCGCAGCGTCGCCTCGCAATGGAAGTACGCAAACTCACGGAAGGAGTAGCCAACCGCTACGAGATCGAGGCGTGTGAGCTCGGGTACAGAGCAAGGGAGGTGCGAGGCAATATCGTAAGCAAAGGCTTAGGTCGTCTCGCAGAGCGCTCGCCTCAGGAATTGCCCGGCCCACAGCTACGCCGCGTCACGAAAGGCCCCAAAATCCAATCAACGGGCATTATTCCTGGCCAGTTCCAAGGCCACCCTCACGGTGAGTGGCCCGCACGCTCTCGCCCGGCGAAGTCCACGGAGGCATCCGCGAATCGTTCAACACCGCCAAACCTTTACTTCCCAGATTTGTGGTCAAGGCCATTCACCCAGAGCGATTCCTGGAAAGATTTTCACGAAAGATTTACGCAACTCGCAAACGAGGAGGAACGAATTGAGCGAGCAGCGCCGAAAGATCGGTTGCTGCGTGGCTACTGTGATTACAAGCGGCACCCGGAAATATGGGCGGAAAAGGGAAAGCCGAAGCAGGGCCCTTTCTGTTTGCTCAAGGCGCCCGAAACCGGACTATGGATGCTCGGCGATGGCGTCAATGAGAATTTCCAGGAACGGTTCCGCGTTCTTGCGGCGCACGCCGGTGTTGCTCTTGGTTCTCCGGAAGGCACAGACCCAGAGGATTTTTGGCTGCATCGACTCTATCTCGACTTGATGGAAAACAACAGTGATCAACTTTTTGCGGCGTCCAAGGAAGGCGGAATGATACTTCAAGTGTCCGAGGCTTCCGCGACGTTTTGCTCGCGGCTTGAGAGGAAGGCAGTCACCGAAGCAGGCCGTCTCAGAACAAGCGAAAAACAGGCGGAATCTCCTCCGAGTCAGAACAGCGGGAATTCAGCGCAATCGACGTTGTCCGGAGATCAGCGCAGCAAGCGGCTAAGAGCGACGGTCAACAGTGCGATTGCGGCCAGAAAAATGGAAAAGCACCTAGAATCCCGATGCATCGGACTAACGGATTTTGCTGCCACGGTTGGCACAACGGACAGGACTCTTCGATCTTTCAGGAAAACCGGGAAAGTCCAGCGGGACATATTCGAATCTATCGCCAAACAGATGGGAACCACGAAGGAAGCCCTCTTGAGAGAATAGCCGTTTCTCGTTCTTCCGCATTTTTTCCGAAACATTTCCGGTTACTTGTGTTTCGCTGAGTGCCGGGGATTGCTATCTCTACCGATGCTCGCACAACAGATCACATAGTGCGCGACCGAGGGAGAGATGAGAAACCTACTCACCGTAGCTGAAGCCGCCGATGCGTTAAACGTCAGAATTTGCACCGTCAGGGCGTGGCTCGCCAAGCGCAAGCTTCCACGTGTGAATTGTGGCCGGGCCGTCCGCATTCCCGCTGACGCGATCGTGCAATTCATCGAACGCAACACGGTCCCGGCCAGGGAAGAGCGGCGATGAACCTGAACGCCATTCTTGACCGGTTGCAAGGCGTGAGGCGCAACGGGAGCGGTTGGATGGCGCGCTGCCCGGCGCATGAGGATCGCTGCCCTTCGCTTTCGATCCGCAACGAAAACGGGAAAATACTTCTGCACTGCTTTGGAGGATGCTCCATCGAAGCGGTCTGCGCTGCTCTCGAAATCAAAGTCAGGGAGCTCTTCGCCACTGAGCGTGAGATATACAAGCCGGAGCCGGGTATCGTGCGCGAGACACAAAAGCAGATCACCGGACTTCGCGGCCGCTTAACGCGTGACGACCGCGAGCGGGCCCTAACCGTGGTTCTAGCAGACGAAACAAATCTCGACGCAGCAATCGCACGCGCTCTCGCCCTCGCGGTCGAGGAGGAGCTAGTCCAAGTCGCGATTGACGGGAATGGTCAATGAACATCGCGCGAATCGAGAAAGTATCGTGCAGCGGAGAGATCGGAATTCTCTATAGTGACGTACACGAGGATGGCACCGCGCTCGTGCGGGACATCGAGAGCTTTCTTTATCGTTTCATCGTGCTCCCGGCCCACACGGCGTTGCCGCTGGCTCTATGGGCGGTTGCGACGTTCACGTTTGAATCGTTCGATGCGTTTCCCTATTTGGCGATCACGAGCCCGACGAAACGATGCGGGAAAACGCGGTTACTTGAATGCCTGGAACTGCTCGCTCATGAGGCACGCCGGGCAGGGAATCCGAGTGAGGCTGCTCTGTTTCTCATGATTGAAAAGTACAAGCCCACACTTCTACTAGATGAGGCGGAGACGCTGAATGGAAAGGGCGAACGGGCCGAATACCTGCGGGCGTTGCTCAACGCTGGCAATCGCCGGAATGCGTCGGTGCCCCGTTGTGTTGGTCAAGGCACGAATCAGGACGTGCAGGAGTTTTCGATTTACTGCCCGAAGATCGTAGCAGGCATCGGGAGGTTCCCCGAGACCGTGACTGACCGTGCCATCTGCGTTTCGATGCAGCGGCGCAAGAATTCTGAGGTCGTTTCCCGTTTCCTATATCGCAATGCCGGGCCAGAGGGCCAGGCTTTGCGCGAACGCGCTGAAAGATTTATCGGTCAACGCAGGTCGGAGATCGAGACAGCATATGAGTCCGCGGACCTGGCTTTCCTGCCAGACCGCGATGCCGAAGCGTGGCAACCCCTATTCGCTCTCTTGGCGGTTTCGGATTGTCGGCGCCTTGCCGAGTTGCGCAAGTGCGCGGAGAGCCTGACTCAATCGAAATCGTCAAACGCTGAGGATGATTCACTTTCGCAACGTCTCCTCGTGGATCTTCGAGAAGTTTGGCCCGAGGCCGAAAGGCATGCGCTGACAGCGGATTTACTTGCGCGGTTAAAGGCCATCGAAGAATCACCCTGGGCCGCTGAGGTTGAATTGAACCCGCGCAAGCTAGCTCGGATGCTTCGGGGTTTTGGCGTCAGTCCCGCGACGGTCCGGGCCGATGGCCGGAATGGGAAGGGGTACAGCCGGGAGGGTGCGGAAGCCGCTTTCTCCCGCTATTTGTCTTCGGAAACGTCACATGCGTCACAACCCGTATAAACATTGGCGATTCGGGGCTTTTCCCATCCGTCACAAAAGGGCCGTGTGACGGATGGCAGAAATGTACAGAACCCGCATAAATATTGGCTTGTGACGGATGTGACGGATAGAAGGCCCTAAGGGGAGAGAAGGGGAAGGAAAATGGACCATGCAATTGTCGAGCGAGCTTTGAGAGCACTCACAGAGATCGGGGCGGCGCGTCCTGCGACACCTGAGCTGCCCCGCAATACGCCGGAGCTCGCCAACCCCGCGCCCACTGCTCCGACCAAGGTTGCTGACAAACCACAGGCTCAGTCTAACAGCTTGGCTCCGTGCGGATCGTCAGACTGTGCGGGTTGCTATGACGTTGGCGACGGCAGGCGTATTCACCCGCCAAAATGCGGCGAAAAGTACAGAGTGTGGCTTGAGAATTGGGAAGCGAGAGGTAGGGTGCAATGAGAGGCTACTACCGCGTTCCCAAGAAGAACCCGGCAAACCGCGTGGATGGAGCGCTCGCGGAGATCGTGCGTGCGAGGTTTGCAGAGGGTTGGCCAAAGGCACGAATAGCAAGGGAGTTCCGGTTGCATCGACACACAGTTGCTCGCATCTGCTCACAAATCGAAGTGGCTAAACCGGGTCCTCTCCCTGGCACACAATCTGTCGCTTGTGTTTTGGTGCCATCCTCAAGAAAAGGCGCTACTTGATGTCTGGGCAGCGACGAGTGCCTAGCCAGGATCAATATGTACCGAATTGAGCAGTTTTCGATAATCCGCACATAGAAGAATATCGAAAGGCGCGGACAGGAAATGCAGCGACAACTGAGTGAAAGCGGTCCTCTGACCGGCGAGAAGTTCCTCACCCTTCGCGAGGCCGCTGAAGTGTTGCGTTTAAGCACAAGAACGGTTCGAGAATACGTAAAACGGCGCGAAATCAGGGGCAAACTCATCGGAAAACGATGGAGATTTAGGCGTGAAGACCTTGACGCTTTCTTTGAAAATGCACCCTCCGATTGGGATTTCGCCGGAAAGAATAGTCACGGGGATTAGACGGTGGAGCAGAGAAAACAAGCGCGCGGCTGGCATCAGCGCTTCATTGGCTCGTGGGCGAGGCTCAACTGCGAGTACATGCCCGTCATCCCTGCTTGGCTGGTGCGAAGCAATCTCAGCGATCCGCGCAGAATCCCTTATCTGTTGGTCTGGAAAGACGAGAGACATGACGGCGAAATCAAAGAAGCTGTTCGGCTGGGTCGTTACTTTGATCCGCACGACCCTCACGCTACGAACAACCATGTGGAATTGAAACGCACTGATCGAAGTGTCACGGTCTTGCGTTTTGCCTGGCGGGCGATCCCCCGGAACGGCGGGCGGGCCCTCTTGCTAGTCTGTTCCTATTGCAACACTCCGCGCCGTCACGTCTACGGATGGGAGTGGGACAGCATTTCGGGATGGTCGAACAGAGTCAGGAGCGTCAGTTGGCGATGCCGCTCTTGTGCTCGCCTGAGCTACTCTTCGGAAGGCAGCTCGTTGGCGTTGCGTGGTGGGCCGATCTCCCGGCTCTTGAGGCACCCCTGTCCCGACCTCTCCTCCCCACGCCCTGAGTCGTGGCTTCCGTACGTCTTTACGTCGATCGATGATCCCCGCCTCGACGAGCTTGTGCACCAGAATCGCTCCTAAGCACGGACTAAACGACAAGGATGCAGCCCTCGCCGCTGGCTATTCCTTGACCGTCGCGAAAAACACAAGCAACGAATCTGGAAGCCGCGAGTGCGCGCCGGTCGCAACGGCCGGGTCGCAACGTCGCGACGAGGATTATGCGGGCGTTCAGATGTCGGAAGGTGGGCAGGCGGGGTCCCGGGAAACGGCTACGGATTTGTGGTAGGAAGAGATTTTTCCGACCCCGTTGGCCGAATAGTTCTCGATTCGTTCGATCTTGAAGCAACTTCCTCGATCTCGTACGATTACCTGTTTACTGACTGTCGGCCACCTGCACCGTTACTGTCCCTTCGACCAGTTAACACTAAATTCGAGAATCGATATAACCATGGTAACTATCCCAGCGGTTATTACATCCCACGGCTCTCCGGGTTAAGACCAAACGGCCCCGTGGATCAGAAGTCACGGAGGCCTTATGAGGCTGCTATTACAGCACGTCGTTCGTTCCGTGTACGCTCTAACGGGCAAGCATGTCGATAGCGCACTCAAATCAGCGGTCCTCGGGAATTGTCTGGCCTCAAGACTCCTGCTACTTATCTCTGTGGCATTTCTTTGCAGCTCCTCGGCGCACGCACAGATCACCAATGTCACCAATGATCAGGCCACCCCGATTCCTGGTGTTGGCCACGACTACATCAAAATGCTATCCGAAACTGTGCAACCCTCCAACGGTCAATTGAGCATCCGCATCGACGTCCCCACACTTCCGGGCAGGACTATTACTCTTCCTTTCGCCTATTTGTATAACTCGGCGGGCCTCCATCACGTAGTTTCTTTCACTGACGGAAAGGCAGGTTGGGTTTCGGGCAACGCCCCCCTGCAGGGTTCAGGCTGGTCAACTACAGGCCCAACTATTAGCGCTATTCTGGCAACAAACTCCATGAATTTTCCTGGCCCGCCCGGTTACACAGGTTCGTGCGCCTATTTCACTAACTATGTATTTCAGGATCCTACCGGTGCACGCCATTTGCTACCGCTTGTGGCGGCCCAGTCTACTGACGCTGGCTCTCCGAATCACTGCGGTCAGGTGGGCGGTCCGGGCAATATCTTGCTCACTAGCGACGGTACCTATACCGCCAGCACAACCGCTCCGCCGGTTGACACCGTGCCTGCGAACCCACCGCCAGTCACCGTCGTCGGCCCAGATGGTACAGTCTATGCTTGTCCCGGTGGATCATCGCCGCTGTATTCAGGGTGGACTACGTACTTCTATGGCGGCTGTAGCACCGGCGAGGACCGTAACGGCAATCTCATCACCTCGCAGCCAACCATTTCCGTTACCACAACTCCCGAAAATGTGCCTTGGCAGAATTTTGCATTTAACTCTGCGGCCGCACCAAGCAATCCTCCCCAGGCAAATTGCTTCGGAATTTCTAGTGCCGGCCCGGGCCAAATGAATGTCAATCAGTCGATTAATTTGCCCAACGGCAAAGCCTACCAGTTCCAATATGATCCAGTTTACGGCTTGGTGAGCCAAATTACTTATCCGAGCGGTGGCTACGTTAAGTATTCTTGGGGACTCAACCCCATCTCGGAAGCGGTACTAACTTTCGACAATCAGGGACTCAACTGCGCCTTTGAATATGATACGCCCGCGGTCACCAATCGTTACGTCAGCTTCGACGGAGTTAACGTCGCATTGGAACAGGACTTTCACTACTCACCCACTATATGGAATTCATCTGCTATCTGGACATCTAAACAGACGATCGTAGTGACTAAGGACTGCGCCCGTAATAATTTCAATTGCAGCGGTGCGCCGAGTTTCACCACTACCTACAACTATGTCTCCTCGGGAGGACAAACGGGCCAGGAGACTGCTGTCGAAAGCTCCGTAATCTATGGCGACTTTAACGGCAATACTTTGCTCACCGTCACGAAGGGGTGGGCTGGCGAGAGACTGATCTGTGAATTACACTCTCTGAACAACGGACTAATCTCAGGAACATTCTACGGCTATGGCTTCGGCGACCAGGTTACAGATAAGAAAGAATACGACTACGGCCTAATCACTTCAACCCTTAGCTGTTATACAAACGGCGTTCCCCAGGCCGCGCCACCAACCGGCATTACAGCAACCCGCGAGACTGCAATCACCTATCAATCGTTCCCTCCGACGCCCAGCTTCCCCGCTAGTAATTCAATCTTTGACAGGCCCTCAAGCGTTATCACCTACGGAGCCGGCGCGCGCGTCGCTGAGACGGACTATAGCTACGACCAAACATCAGTGTCCGCCGTTTCCGCCAACAACCGCGACGAGACCAATTATGGCCCTGGCTACAACAATCGCGGCAACGCCACCACGATCGCACGGCAATGTTTTAATGGCCCCTGCGCAAGTGGCAGCCCCATTTCCAAATATACCTTTTACGAAACCGGCCAGGTTTTGTCGTCGAAGGACCCCAGGGGCAACTCGACCCAATATTCCTATACCGATAACCATACTTCCTGCGGCGGCAGTGCTCCTCCGGGCAGCACAAATGCCTACCTGACTCAGATCACCGACGCGCTTGGTCACAGCCAGACTTTCTGCTATGGATATTCCGACGGGCAACTGCGCGGCGCAACGGACCCGAATGGCCGAACTACTACCTATCAGTACAACGATTCCCTGACACGCCCTACTAATATCGGCTACCCTGACGGCGGTCAGACCAGCATCTCCTACAGCGACAGCGCGCCATCGCCAAGCGTGACCACTTCCAAACTAATGACTTCCGGCCAATCCATCACCAACCTCGCCGTCTCGGATGGAATCGGCCACGTTACACAAACTCAACTCACCACTGACCCGGACGGTGCCGACCTCACCGAGACCACATATGACGGCCTTGGTCGCACCTTCAAACAGTCGAACCCCCATCGTTCGGCGGGCTCGCTCACCGATGGAACCACTACCTTCACCTATGACGCACTAGGCCGGACAACTACCGTCACCGCACCGGATACTTCAACTACCACAACGCTCTACGCCGGCAACTGCGTCACCGTGACGGATCCGGCGGGCAAGGCCCGCAAGTCCTGCTCCGACGGTCTCGGCCGCCTCACCCAGGTGACCGAAGCTCCCGGTGGGCTGGGCTACGTCACCAGCTATTCTTACGACGCCCTCAACAATCTCACCGGCGTCGTCCAAAACGGTTCCCACAACCGCAGCTTCTTGTATGATTCCCTGTCACGCCTCACCAGCGCGACCAACCCTGAGTCCCACACTATCGGCTACGCTTACGACGCCAACGGCAATCTAGTCACCAAAACCGACGGCCGCGCTATCTCCACCAGCTATTCCTACGACGCCTTGAACCGTGTGACCCTCAAGAACTACTCCGACGGCAGCCTGGCCATGGCTTATCAATATGACGGCGACGGGAGCTACAACGGCGGAGGCGCAAACGGAATAGGACGAATGACGATCGCCGCAAACGGCGACGGTTCCTTCGCAGACCACCTCAGCTACGACCCGATGGGACGTGTTGCTTCCGTGAGGCACTGCCTCACGGGGCTCCCGACAAATGTACCTTGTTGGCCGGCGGCGTATTCCTACGATTTCGCAGGGAACTTGATCTCGCTAACCTATCCGAGCGGTAGAACCGTGAAGTATCAATACAGCGGAGCGAGCCGCCCTAACCTAGTGACCTTCGACAATCTCAACGGCATCTCTGTTGGCTACAATTACTTGACAGGTGCCACCTATGCCCCACACGGAGCGCCCACCACCATCACCCTCGGCAATGGCCTCACCGAAACTAACGGCTACAACAGCCGCCTACAGATCTGCTCTCAACAGATTGCCAGCAGCGCGACAACCTTGCTCAACCGGGCGTACAATTTCTATTCGACGGCGGGTGCCACGTGCCAGCCGGGTACTGGCGGCAACAATGGCAACGTGATAGGCATCGCCGACAACCTGGTCCCAGGCCGGACACAAGCCTTCTCCTACGATTCCTTGAACCGTATCGCCACTGCACAATCAGCGGCGACCTCCGGTGCCGACTGCTGGGCCCAGCAGTTCGGTTACGATGCCTGGGGCAATCTGCTTACCGAGACGCCCACGCTCGCCGGGTGCCCAATGACCACCCTCAACGTCACTGTCAATGCCAACAACCAAATCACCAATTCGGGTTTCTCCTACGACACTGCCGGCAACCTGCTTTCCGACGGCACCGGCGGTAATCACTACGCCTATGACGCGGAGAGCCGCGTCAAGTCGCTCAACTCCGGCGCCGCGGCGTATACTTACGGGACCGACGGCAGCCGTGTGATCAAACAGGTTGGCGCCGACCAAACCGACTATATCTATTCCTACGCAAACGGCGAGGTTTTGGCGGAGTACAAGCCCGTCACCAGCACCTGGACGGACTACGTCTTCGTAGGCAGCCGCCGCCTCGCGTCCGCGAGCGCCACCGTCTCGACACCCGCAGGCGGATCGGTCGTGGGAGATCCGCTGCAAAATGGAGGTTTTGAGCAGGGTTCGGCAAACTGGAGCTTTGGATCTAGTTCGCTAATCATCACCGATTCCACACGCGCGCACTCCGGCAGCGAGTACCTCCAAATCTCCAGTTCCTCCTTGGCCTCCGCGCACAGCACCCAGCTGTTCCCCGTTTCCGCCGGAAACACCGTCACTTTCGGCGGATGGGCCTACCGAGAATCGGGAACCACCGGCTCCTGCCGTTGGAAGCTCGAGGCCCTCGACGCCAACCAAAATCCCATAGCTTTCCTCAACCCCACCCCCAGTGACGCCGCATCGGCTACCTGGACGTTCCAAATCCGCACCTACACCGTTCCGGCGAACGTTGCCTTCGTGTTCCTGTATGCCGAGGTCTTTAATGCTACCGCTCCAACCGTCGCCCGCTTTGACGACGGTTTCCTGGATATCGGTACGGGCACCGCTGATCCCGGTTTTGAAGCGGGTATTCACGGCTGGACCGTTTCAGGAGCCTTGACCGAGCAAGTGTTGAGCGATCCTACGAAGGCGCATTCCGGAAACAATTACCTGGAGCTCTCAACCTCCACCGCAGGCGACGCGTACAGTACCAGCAACCTGCAGATTCCAGTATCCGTCGGACAAACCGTCAGTTATGGCGGGTGGAGGTTCCACGAGTCTGGAACCTTCAGCTACGCCCGCTGGATCCTAGTAATTCAAGGCGTCAACGGAGGGCAGGCCAGCCATCCTCCCGACGACTCCGTATTTGGCTCATGGCTATTTCAAACCAATTCCTCCTTAACCGTACCGACCTTCCTGGAATGCCCGTGCACCGCTAACCTGAGAATAGAGATGTTGACCAACGCGGGCGATCCGGTCAACGCCGCCCGCTTCGACGACGGCTTCTTGACCGTCACCGGCGACGCCGCTCCAACCACCAACACCGTCTTCTATCACGGTGACCAGTTGGGTTCCACCCGTCTCTTGACCGACTCCACCGGCGCCACCACCTGGTCCGCCACCTATCTGCCCTTCGGACAGGAATGGAATCCTCAGACGACCACCAACCACTACAAATTCACCGGCAAAGAACGCGATTCCGAATCCAATCTCGACAACTTCGGCGCCAGGTATTTCGCATCAACCATGGGCAGGTTCAGCTCCCCAGATGGCCCCTTCTTCGACCAACACGCTTCGCGGCCCCAGAGCTGGAATCTCTACAGTTACGCGCGAAATAATCCAACTCGCTTCACTGATGCAGATGGTCGTGCTTGTGTGCAACAAGAAGATGGCAACTTCAAGACCGTGGGTGAAGAAGGCCAGAGCTGCGAGGATGCTGCCCAGGAAAACCGAACCGTGCACGCCAGCGTCGTTGTGAACTCGAACGCACCGGCGCTCTGGGCCAGCGATTTAGAAGGCATGAAGCGCGATAATGAAAGATGGAACAGTTTCTGGGTGCCTGCGATCGAAATAATAAGCACCCTCGCAGCGTTTGTGGATTTCGGCGGAGCCGACCTTCCAGAGGAGCTAAGTCCCTATTCAATACGCTTCAGTCAGAATAGTGTCAACGAAGTAGAAGACGTCGTCACCAGCATGAAGATGAATGGATGGCAAGGGAAGCCGATTGACGTCGTCAAAATGCCCGATGGAACGTTAGTCACCCTGGATAACACACGATTATTTGCTGCGGGAGAGGCGGGCATAAATGTAAAGGCAAGCGTGTACGACGCTGGTGATATGATCTCTCCGGAAAGAGGACAGGCCTTTCTGGAACAATACGGATCCAGGCCCTCAACTTGGGGTGATGCCGTTAAGATGCGAATTGGCGATCAGAACGCGGGCTTCCGCAACACGTATCCTAACGGTTCCCCTGTCACTGGTGTCAACAAGCAGTAGTGTATGGATTCCATGAGCAAACACGGCGAGTTTCGGGAGGATTTGCTAACTCCAAAGGAAGTTCCCGACTGGTTCACGTATCCACATTCATTTATTCGAATAGTTGACTCTGGTCTTGCTGTTTTCAAGCCTTGGCGGATATTGAAGCAGCCGCACATATCTAGCCGCATGCGCGGGCTCAGGGAGCGGTTTCCGGACCGCGGCCTGATCCCTTTCGCACTCAGGATGGATTGCGATGATGTGGCGTGTTGGGAACAAGGAGAAATGCCAAGAGTAGTGATCGTGCACGACTTGGCATCGCCGGGCTGGGAACGCCGCAAGGGATTTGACGACGTCGCTCAATGGCTCAGGGCAGCCATCGACGATTTCCTTGAGTTTGACGATTAAGAGAATTCAACCCGGAGAAGTGTTGGACGGCGGGTGGCGCACCCTTAACGCCTTAGGTGGAAATTGCTTGAGGTTGGGTGACCTACCCTTTGTGCCTTTTAAAAAGGGTGGGCTCTTTCTTCAGTCCACCGGATCGATGCTCACCAATTTAACTTCGCTTATGGCGTAAAAGCCATAGCTGCTCCAAGGCCCATGGCGCTTCCTGGTTTCCACGCTCCTATCCCCAGCGATGAGAGGTGTTACCGTAAAATCGGCCGGGCAATAAGTAGATCGAATAACTAGTTCATGAAAACTCGACTTAGGACTTCTTTAACCTTGGCCCCTGTTGCTTTCTGGTTCGGGTGGCAATATTGCATGGTTGAGCTGATAGCGGCGTGCCCCAGGTGAGTCTTAACGTGAAAGATGTTGTCGACCCGGCTTGCTAAGATCGTTGCGATCGAGTGTTTGAGACTGTGGAAATGCATCGTGTTCACGGCTATGGGTTGCAAGCCTCGTCGTACCCGCGATTGGCTGACCTCTTCACAGAATGCGCGGAATATCCGAGTGAGCGTCCAGCGTTGCAGCGGCCCTTTCTGGCCAGTAAAGAGCCTTCCCGAACCATCCTCGATTCGCACTTTGAGATAGGCTCTCAGAGCCGAGATCTCGGACAGAGCGGGCTTCCCTCGCATCTCCACGAGCGCCTGCGTTGTGGTCATACTGCCCTTCAAGCGAGCAATCCTGATGGTCCGGTCTTTCCAATTGATGTCCCCGTCCAGCCGTAGGTTCAAGACTTCAGTGACTCGCAAGCCGTGATTAAACGCCAAAGCAAAAATTGCCCAGGCGCGAGGATCGGTCTGCCGAGCCAGCTCTAGAAGTTCAAGTATCTCTGCTTCGGTCAGGTGCGTCCTGACATTGGCTGCCTGTGCTTGTTGGCGAGCATTTAGTTCCATATCTGGAGTATGGCATAACGCCATACGCAAGTCAATGAAGACCGCACAGTAGGGGTGTTTCGTGCATCTCTGTATATGGCTAAGTGCCATATAATGAGTGGCAGGAACAACTGGCAAGCGTGTTCCCGACCCCAATGTCCCAAAATCGACAGGTCGCGGCGAATAGGTGGCGAATTTCAACAAGCAGGAACAGTGTAAGAATTACCGGATTGACTCACGTATGGCTGCCCACCATACTCACGGCATGAAGCGCACCACCATATGGTTGTCTGTTCAGCAGGTAAGAGAGCTAACTAAACTGGCAAAGAAAACCGGCATCAAGCAAGCGGAGTTGATTCGCCGATTTATTGACGCCGGCATCGCAAAGTCGGGAGCCTTGAGGTAAGAGCTCGATTCCTTGTATGTCCGGCGATTGAACGCACCGAAATGTGCCGAACAGACCACAGAGAACCCGCTCGCTTTGGACTATCAAAAGGTGCTGGAAAAATCGCCCGAAACATTCTCGGCATTCTCAGCAGAGTTCCGCGAACGTATCTCCAGGTCAGCTCGAAACCGTGATTGTCCTTTAGCCCTCATCGGCTTCCTCGTATTATCCTTGGTACGCGTCTTCGATGGATGCCGTGCTTGATTGGTGTCAGTGCTAGACCCTTGGTAACATTCGTCCCATGCATCCCTTGCACAGCGCAATTGGAGGCATTCTTCTTTCCATCGATCATCCCAACGTCGAGATTTGGCTCGATGCAGCATGTGGCGGGAAGGACCGTCAGATTCGACTCTACGGTACCGAACCTGTCGCGGCCAGCTCATGCCTTGCCTGGGTCGACGCCGCGATCGTCGTTGACGGTGAGATCAAGGTCGTGCTGGAGATCGAGGAATCGAATGTGCGGCCGCTTTATCTTTGCGGGAAGGTTTTTGCGACAGCTCTTTGCAGCTATTCCAGCCGCGGCGGCCGCAGGACTCCAATAGCCGCGTCCATCTTGTTCATTCAGGTCATCAAGCTACAGAAGAAGGCGGGCAGCGCGAAACTGAAACAGTGCGAATACCTCGAAGCGACGATCAATCAAATTTTCAAGAAGCTAGAAAATCGTGTGCACACATACTCTTTTCACTACGGACTTGCTGAGGACTTTATAACCGGCACGGGTGCGCAAGAGCTGCGGCAAGAAATTCTGGACTTCATGGACCGGCTCGCGCAGCCGAAGACGATCAATCAGGATTCCACGTGTGGGACCGCGGTGGATTCCCCTCCCGGACTTAAGCGGAATAGGCTCACCAAACCTCGAATATAAGGACAGTCACCGCACAATAAGAAGACCCACCTGCTGCAGCCTGATTTTTTGTAATGGACCACACTTGGGATTTTTAAACCAAAGGTCCCAACTACTATCGATGCCGATTCCGCGTAGTCGTACACGGACTCTCATAGATTCGACTGATAATGTTTGCTTCGGATGCCTCCAACCAGGATACGCATAAATCTCATTCGAAACCGCAAAACAATCTGCCTCATCTTGATATTTAAAGGCGACGTCTAGCTCTCTTTCTTGCCCAATTCCAAAATCTACCGTTGCTAATGCTTGCGCGGGACTTTGACCTGGCTGCAAGTAGGGTGGCTCTGGTGTGTCTCCCCACCTGCCACGTATCGTCCTAAGTAGGCGGCCAGCATCATCGAAGAAATTTAGCTCTGCCAGAATGTTCTTTGCCGAGACAATGCTCCGTAGATTGTTGGGGATCATTTTTGAATTTAATATGCAGACAGGACAGTTCGGCTTTGACTCTTATGACGGGACCAACTATTTCCTTTAACTCACGAACATCGGCATAAAATCCATTAGGGACAACCTTTAAGCGGGGGCTGTCAGCCGATCGTCGCTCCAACTCCCCCTTTAGAGTCTCAAAGTCCGCCCGGACGCTTTTCATTTGCGAGTAAAATTGCCACGCCAATCCAGAAGCAATGAACGCGGCAAACCATCCCCACGTCGGAGGCTTTCCCGTCCACTGTTGGTAGAAGAGACCCACAATTGTTACAACTGGCCCCATCAGAGCCTTTTTCCAGTGATCCAAGTGTGCGACGGTTGATTTAATTGTGGAGTGCATTGCTCAGGCGAGGGATTATCCTCCAACGCCGCACCTTGCGTCACGGCCATAATCCCGCTCATTTCGGCATGACTGTGACCTGCCCCCGTTTTTGGTCCAGTCATAAGTTTCGTTCAATTCGCGGTCAAAGGTTAGGGACGAACTCAGACAACCCTCCAGCGGATGCAATTTAGACGGAAGCACCCGAAGACGGTGGGAACTACACCATCGGGCTTCCCAGCGCACCGCAAGCGCATCATTTACGATGCCTCAGTTCCTCGACACTCCACGATGGTATGGTATGTGCGATGGCTAATCGCGAACATATCCGGATTCTCAACGAGGGCGTAAATACCTGGAACAAATGGCGTGAGAACTACCATGAAGGTCAACCAGATCTGTCTGGGGCAGACCTCGCTGGTCGCGTATTCGGGGTGTGGGAAGGCGACCGAACTGCTGCGATCAAACTACGCGACGTAAACCTTTCTGGCGCCAACCTCACCCACACGGATCTTCGACACGCGCATCTTGGCATTGCCAACTTGACTGATGCAACGCTTTACAACGCAGATCTCTCGCAGGCATATTTGGAAAACACAGTCTTTCGGGACGCTGACCTCCGAATGGCAAATCTGACGCGCGCGGAGATAATTTTTGCGGATTTCTCTGGCGCCACGTTCGGCTACACCACACTCGCGGACCTGGACTTGTCGACCGCCCGGGGATTGGACACCGTTCGACACAAATACCCGTCCCCGATCGGGATCGACACAATCATGCGATCATTTAGGGAAGTTCCGGAAGCGTTTCTCAGAGGTGTTGGTGTTCCGGAGACCTTAATAAGCTATCTTCCCTCTCTCCTGAACACACCCATTCAGTTCTATTCCTGTTTCATCAGCTACTCCACTAGCGATCAGGAGTTCGCTGACAGGCTTTATGCCGACCTCCAACACAAGGGTATCCGCTGCTGGTTCGCGCCGCACGACGTGCAAGCGGGAAAGAAGATTCATGAACAGATTGATGATGCTATCCGCGTTTACGACCGACTACTCCTTCTAGTGTCTGAGCACAGCATGAAAAGTGAATGGGTAAAGACGGAAATCGCGCACGCCCGGCAGAAGGAGGTCAAAGAACAACGGCGTGTGTTGTTTCCGATTGGCCTCGCGCCTTTCGCCCACATTAGAGAGTGGAAGTGCTTCGATGCAGACACAGGAAAAGATTCGGCACGCGAGATTCGTGAGTTCTATATTCCCGACTTTAGTGATTGGAAAAGCAATGATTCGTACCAGAAAGCGTTTTTAAGCCTGATGCGGGACCTTGTAGTTGAGGAAAAACGCCTTCGCCGACCCTGAGAGAAGATTACCGGTCATTTCGCCGGATGCTCGTTTCGTTCAGCCGACTCGCCTCAAAAAGCACTTGTGCTCTAGCCAAGTAATTTCCTATTTTCTCTGTTCTCATGCGCGGTTTTGCAGGCTGCGCCGGAATCGCCCATAGCCGCGAGAACGGCAATCCTCTCGACTCGTTCGATCTTGGGGCAACTTCCTCGTGCGAAGAGCGCTCGCTGCAGTTAGATGCTAAGATTTCCTAGATGGGAACCACCCCGCACTCTCCCGGGACCACTCTGAGTCAAAACTTTTTGGATTTGAACGGCCAACCCATCACGGAATTTGTGATCAGGCTATCTCATGTACAACGTGAGTTCGCTTCGATACGATTCGTAACTTATAGACCCGAGCCAAAGTTGACGCAGCGATTGGGAAATCTGCTGACGCCGGAAGAACAAGCCTTGCGCGAATCGGCTACGAGCATCTGCCACGACAGCGGCATTCCCTATTGGGACGCGCTGTTGGGCCTCTGCATGAAGCGGCCTGAGGGAATTCCTGAGAGATTTGTGGAAGCTGCCGGAGCACACGGGTCTAACGAAGCATCGAAGCAGTTTGATCTGTCCCCGTCTGAAATTTCGAGCGAGCGAATCGCAACTATAATCGACGATTTGCCGGACGGTTGCGGTCTAGTGATTTCTTCGAAGGCTCGCCTCAAGTCGGGCGAGTTCGCCCATATTCCGATGCTGGATTTCCGTTGCCCGTGTTCAGAAGGGAATGCGACTGCTATCGCCAAAATCGTCGGTCTCCTCGGCCAGAAAGGCGGCGTGCTGGCTGAATCGGGTCAATCGTACCACTACTACGGGATTGAGTTGTTTTCCGTGTCTCAATGGACGAATTTCATGGCGCGCGCTTTGCTTTTTGCTCCAATCGTAGATCCTCGGTACATAGGTCATCGAATTGCCGATGGTGAGTGTCGGTTGAAAATCACCAGCGCTAGAAACGCTGCGATACCCAAAATCGTTGGTGTCTATGGCTAGTACAACGTATAGATATTCAGAGCTCTGCGCCCCTGCCTGGTCAGATGTTTATGACCAAATTGAATTGCGTGTTTCGTCCGCGCTCTGTCGTATCAGTGCTTCAACAGGCATTTCGCAGCGGGATCTTTCCAAGCAGCTGCTGCTGCATCTTCCGCGGTTTTCAGTTCCTGAACTAGGAGACATGAGAGTGATCGAGGCTGAGGCTGAAAGACTAGCCGTCAGATGCTCATCACTTCGGCAGACCTACCAATCGTGGCTGCGGCAGCCCTGCATGCATAGGCTGCGCCGCGAGGAACTAGTTCTTAAGGTGTGTCCCGTGGACGTTGCAAAGATTATTCACGAAAGATTTCACTATATAGGTGCATATCACGAAGGGATTGCACATCTGGGTCTATATGTAGTTGGATGTGAAGAAATTCCAATTGCGTTAGCCTCGATCGCACCTATGGACCTGCACGTCCTCGATTCGCTGTTTCCAACAACCGTCGAAAAGGAGAAAGCACTAGTCTTATCGCGAGTTTTCGCTTTTGACTGGGCTCCAAGGAATACGGTTAGCTATCTCTTAAGCCTGGTTGCGCACTGGATTAAAACCAACTTTTATCAGGTTCAAACGCTCTTCACATTCTTAAACCCGAATCTGGGTTTCTCTGGATCGTCGTTTCGAGCTGCCAACTGGAGAGCATTCATTGAAGTCAAGCCGACCGCTTCGTATTTGGATGGCGAATACATCACATTTCGTCGCTTTGGCTCGCTGTCGTCTTCTTCGCGAAGCCGTGTCGAGAGGTGCCCATACGAACTGCAACCCCTTCGGCTGCTTCGATATGATCTGAAAAGATCGACCCGGCGAGGATAACAGCGTGAGTGTTGTTACGAGCAAATTCGAATCGAAATTTGTCCTGCTATACACGACGGCTGGAATCAGCAAGCCATCCTATCGCCAAGGAATCCTCGATGCCCTATGTTATCCGAACGGCCACATCATCACTTATAGTTATAGAGGACAGCATCTAAGGCCTGAATTCGTGAAGGACACTGCGCTTCTGAGGGATAAGAGCGGCATCATCATTTTTGTTGACTTTGACTCTAACAAGACGGTCACTTATTTCCCCCTGCGCCGAGTAAAGATCTGCAATGTCAGTGTTGAGGCTGGGACAATAAAACCTCCCGCTGCGCGTGAGCGAGTAGCTATGTCATTGCTACTGCAAGAGTTTGTTGACTATTCGGGTGAAGATGGAGTGCGAAAATGGCACCAACGCGTCCAAAAGTTCGACGATCAAAGGCATATCGTCAACGGAATCCCTCGGTATTTCGTTGTGCCAGGCGCTGACGAATTTCCGCCTTGCGGCCACTCTCTCTCTTTAGGTTGGGAGGACTTGGTCGATTCGGTTTCGAAATCGTCCAACTTCCAGGATGCTATTTTTGTTCGTCTCGATCACATAAGGCCCGCTGATTCAGATGAGGAGATTCACCAGCAAGTAGATCGACGTTTGGTCTATCAACTGAGGCCGGGCAGTATGTATCGATTAGATTTGTCAGTCTTTGAGAAGTTCACTAAGGAAGCCCCAGGTGGAAAAGCGACGACCATCACTATCAGCGCCAGCGACAAAGATGCCCTCGGAACGGATAAACCATTTCAGTCCATTGTCTCCGGCCTTGCGGAGAAATCGTCCCTCATATCATGCAAGCGAACAATCGAAGACATCGTCGCAACAATTGGCGTCAACGTGGAGTCAGATAAGACTTCGGGCCCTGTGGTGAATAGTCCCAACCCAACCTTATTCGTTCGGATTTCTGTCTCTGGCGGAATTTTGGCTGCATTTGTTGTGTGCATCATCCTCGGCAGCTTTGGTGTTGCCGTAGACAAAGATATCGTGGCTCAGGTTCTCAATACATGGCACGCGGACTTTTGGACCCTCGTTATCAAAGGGGCTGGAGCGCTTCTCCTGGCAGTTGCTGCCTTCTTGGTGTTCAGGAAATTGCCCTCCGGGAAGTAAGTCGCTGAATAATATCCTGCGAAGGTGCAGATATCCAAGCCGCTGAATCCGAATGGCAATCCAATGAAAGAGCGGGTGGGGGGTATCTGAGTGACACCGGGGGAAGCGCCAAAAAGTGCGGAAAACACCTCATGATCGCCGATGCCCACACGGATGGCTGAAGTATGGGAACGTGCCGTACGACATCAGGAAAGTGAAACGGTGTGGCGCCAAGAATCGTCGGGCTGGTGCTTGTGGCTCGCCCGCCATGCGAAACGGACGCTGCAGACTCCACGGCGGATTGAGCACTGGGCCCAAGACGGCGGAAGGGATCGAGAGGATTCGGCGAGCCAAGACAAAGCATGGCCTCTATTCAGAGGCGGCAATCGCAGAACGCAAACGGTTTCGTGACTTGTTAACGACTGCGGCCTCACGTCAGCAGAGATTCAGGGAGGTCTACCCGAAGACCGTTTATGCCTTTGACTTTGGCTGGGCTTGATTCCTCGTATTGTCATCAGAGATTGCATATAATCCCGGCAACCCTGTGAAGTTTAAGATGCAATGAAATGACGAACCCATAACGGGGCGAGGGCGGACTGTACGCATGGCGCGTGGCAAAAAGGGTGAAAAACAAACCGCAAAAAACGGCGCCAACCTCGGCTTCGAATCCACCCTATGGCAAGCCGCCGACAAGCTCCGCGGCAACATGGACGCCTCCGACTACAAGCACGTCGTCCTCGGCCTGATCTTCCTCAAATACATCTCCGACGCCTTCGAAGAGCGCCATGCCGCCCTCCAGAAAGAGCCGCACGCCAATCCCGAAGACCGCGACGAATACGCCGCCGAAAACGTCTTCTGGGTTCCCAAAGCCGCTCGCTGGCCCAAGCTTCAGGCCGCCGCCAAGCAGCCCGGCATCGGCAAGCTCCTCGACGAAGCCATGCTCGCCATCGAGAAGGAAAACCCCTCCCTCAAAGGCGTCCTCCCCAAGGACTTCGCTCGCGAATCTCTCGACAAGCGCCGTCTCGGCGAACTCATCGACCTCATCGGCACCATCGGGCTCGGCGACAAGGAAAGCCGCTCCAAAGACGTTCTCGGCCGCGTCTACGAATACTTCCTTGGCCAGTTCGCCGCCGGCGAAGGCAAAAAGGGCGGCGAATTCTACACCGCGCAGTCCGTCGTCAAGCTCCTCGTCGAAATGATCGAGCCCTACAAAGGCCGCGTCTTTGACCCTTGCTGCGGCTCCGGCGGCATGTTCGTCCAATCCGAAAAGTTTGCCGAGGCGCACGGCGGACGCCGCACCGACCTCAGCATCTACGGCCAGGAGTCCAATCAGACCACTTGGCGCCTCTGCAAGATGAATCTCGCCATTCGCGGCATCGAATCCAATATCGTCTGGAATAGCGAAGGCTCCTTCCACAACGACGCGCACAAGGACCTCAAAGCCGATTTCGTCCTCGCCAATCCGCCCTTCAATGATAGCGATTGGGGCGGTGCCAGCCTCGCCAAAGACGTTCGCTGGAAATATGGTGTTCCGCCCCCCGCCAATGCCAATTTTGCCTGGGTCCAGCACTTTATCCATCACCTTGCCCCAAGTGGAGTTGCACCTCCATCGACTGGACCGCCAAGGAAAGCGTCAAAGCCAAGCTCCGCGCCATGGTCAAGCGCATCCTCCGCAAACACGGCTACCCACCCGACAAACAGGAAAAAGCCACCCTAACCGTCCTCGAACAAGCCGAACTCCTCTGCCGCGACATCGCCGCCTAGTCGTATCTAGTTGCAGACTGATTCTATTGTCAGCAAACTGTGAGAGATACTATTAGTTTTCTCGACGCCTAGCCCCGCCTGAGGGCGCCGAGTCTAACATATGGTTCCGAGATGAAGAAGAAGCTAGAGTCCTAATGTGGAATACAGTGGGTAGTCGGGCTGCCAAGAAAGCTGGTCAGGCTGGCCTTCCTGCCGCCTGGAGCGTCTGGGAAGCGGCAGAGTGTAGCCGGTTCGAGGGCTGTGCCCCATTTTGTGCCCACCTTGCATCAAAAACCAGAGTAGACGGTAGTAGTCGGGTAGGGTGCAAGTCGCCTGTAGCAGCGAGGAAAATCAACACCGTAGCAAATCGTAGCACTTGGTGCTAAAGGCGAGCGCCGCAACTGTTAACCGAAGGGTTGCTAGTTCGAATCTAGCTCGGGGAGCCAAACTCTTTATTTTAAAATACTTCAAGGCACGTTGAAGTCGCCCGGGGTTCACTTGGGTGCAGCTTCGCGTAGGAGCTCGAGCCATCTTCTTTCATAGAACTATGCCGATGGAGAGCATATTCATAGTAGGTGCAGGCGCGTCACGCGGCTCGGGACTCCCCGACGGAACAATGCTCGCTACAAACATCTTTAATCTTCTATGTGCGGGCGGGTCTGTTCTGGCGAGCGCGGGTGCGCTTGCTAAGATTCGGGCGGCGCTAGAGCAAGAATTGCGGCTCGAGACATTTCTCGAGATCCTGGCCGGAGAAGTCTCTGCCGAGGTGGCATTCAGGCCATTCGCGAGTCTGAAGAATGCGGAGCCATGCTTCGCTCATTTTGCAATCCTGGCCCTGTCGCGCAGTGCAGTGGTTACGACGAATCAAGACGTCCTCTTCGAAAGTGCGGCCCGACGCCTGGGCGTGCGGCGGCGGATAATCCACCTTCACGGGCAGTGCGATCGGATTACCTCGATTGTGACGATCATAAGCCAATATCTTGGTGGTCTGGATAGATCCATACGAGCGTCCTTTCGAAATGTCATCAGAGGTAAGGCCGTCATAGTGTTCGGTTATAGCGGCCGGGATCGGGACGTCATGCCAGTACTGGTCGCTGCGAGGCCAGAACGGGTCACGTGGCTATTGCACACTGGTTCAACGATGTCTCCAGAGCTTGAACAGGCGCGCAGCGCGCTTGGCGATCGGCTGACGATCGAATGGGTCGATTCGAACCGCTGGCTTGAGAGTCATCTGTCAAGCTCTCGAAGGTCCCACTTTCGAGCGATCGCGATGAACCTGGCAGACCAACCGCCTTCGTTAGAGGAGGGGTGGTTCCGACCGATTACCTTGGTGCAGAGAAATAGAGCGATCGCCAAAGTATTGGAGCACATTGGCGCATATGATGAGGCCTTTGGTATCTATCGCGAATTGTGTGAGGGGTCGACGGAAGACGCGCAACTTTTGTTGGACTTTGGACGCGTAACCGCGCGGGTAGAAGGGCACGTTGCCGCGCGAGAGATATATGAGTCTCTGGCGCGCCGGAAACATCTGTCCGTGCCGGTGCGCGCCCAGATGTATCTGGAAGACGCGGATGCCTTGCGCAACACATCAAGAGCCACCGGAGCAAGAAAAGTGCTGAAGAAGCTACAGCGTCTGTTGCACGACCATCGTCACGCATTTGACAAGAAAGCCTTCGCACGTATTCAAGGTTGGTCGCACAACGCTCAGGCTGGAATCGACAGGCTCGAAGGACGAGTCGCTTCCGCGCGGCGACTGTATGGAAAGGCACAGCGAGCATTCTCGAAGGCTCGGGACATCGACGGTCGGATCGATGCTCTCACATGGCAGTCGGAAACCGCGATGATTTTAGGTGACTTGAAGACTGCGGTAGAGCTCTCAGATGCCGCGATCGGAGATGCCATTGCTTACGCGAAAACTTTGGTAAAAGCTTGGCCATGGTATGTGAAAGCAGAGGGGCTTGTTCTGTCGGGCCGACTGAACGAGGTAGCTAAGATGATCGGCTTGATGCGACCGGTTTTTGAGGTTAACGGGAACGCTCAGGGCACTTTCTGGACGCTGATTCTCGAAATTGATTTGTTGAAAGACCATTCATGGCGTGAAGCACAGAGGCTCTTAGACGAGGTATGGATCAGGCTTGGAAACAAGCCTCTAGCCCATGTTCGGGCACGCTTGCTATTGGAGCAGGCAGATCTAGCCCGGGCGGCACACCACTGGTCGACGGTTCATAGTTCCCTCTCTAAGTTGGAGGTACAGTTGCGGAGTGGGTCCCATTTTTCAGAGCCGCCCCGGCTGATCAAGGTGCACGCCTCGCTTGTCAAGGCTGAATGTGCTCGGGATCAGGGCTTTCCAGAAACCAGAGAACTACTCGCGCGCGCACAGAAGGCGTATGAAAAACTCGGTGCCAAGGGTATGGCGGCACGCGCGGCTGTAGCTCTCGCGCTAACGGGACATGGAAAGGAACGCAGGGAGAAACTGCGCGAGCACTGTGTGAGGCGCGGATACCTTCGCGAAGTCCGTGAGATGGGAAGAAGCGGGGGCGGCTACTATCCGATCCAGTTCATATAGAGAGCTCGAAGGAAGCTGCCAGATTTCGGAAGGAGTATCGTGGTCTCGCTCAACTCCGGCACTTGCGATGAATTTGTGCCTTAGGCTCTTTGCCCAAGGCTTGCCTCGTCGAATGGTACGTCATATTGGTGTCATGTAATCTGAGGCAAACCACAGCCTGTTAACCGAAGGGTTGCTGGGGCGACATTGGCCTCAAACACCGTGCCCGATTCTTTGCCCACTCTCCGTCAAAGACAGTAGTAATCGGTAGCGCAAAGACCAACAAGAGAGTCGCCTGAAAGAGCGTTCAGAATCAACACCATAGCAACTAGTCGCACTCAATCGTGGATCATTGAGCGCCAGGCTTTTTTGAACTCATAATCCGTTGTTCCTGGGTTCAAGTCCTAGCGGGCCCACCAAATCCTCTACGGCTTCGTCAAAGGTATGACCCGTCGTTTTGCGTGCCGAGGCTCGGCGTCGCAACGACTGGGACAACGGCGCGGCCATTGCGAGCACCGGCATTCTGCTGCCTCGCCGGAACAAAACGATGCTGGCTGCGTATATTCTGCATCCTAGGATTCGGAAAGGGGTGCCCACATGGAAGGTCCGAGCTTCTTTGAGAATCTGCTGCAGGACATCCGCTATGCCGGGCGCACCCTGCGCCGCAGCCCGGGCTTCATGGCCACGGCCATTGTGGCCCTGGCGCTGGGCATTGGCGCCAATACAGCCATCTTCACGGTCATCAACACGGTGCTGCTGCAGCCCCTCTCCTACCCCGAGCCCGACCGCATCGTGCAGCTCATGCGGCACATGCAGGAAGGTGATTCGCCGGGCACGTCGGTCCCCAAGTTCATGGTCTGGCGCCAGCGAACGGAAGTGTTCCAAAACGTGGGGGTCTACGACTTCGAAGGGCCAGGGATCAACCTAACCGGCGGAGATCGCCCGGAGCAGGTCAAAGGAATTCACGTCTCGGCAGGATATTTCGGCGTGTTCGGCGCGCCGATGGAAATGGGACGCGCCTTCACCGAGGACGAGGATCGTCCCGGAGGGCCAAAGGTAGCGGTGATCGGCAACGGTTTGTGGCGCAACCGCTACGGCGGGGACCGCAACATCGTGGGCAAGACAATCCCTCTAGGCAACGAGCCATACACCGTGGTCGGCGTGCTTGGACGCAGCTTCAACACCGATCCGCCGGCGGAAATCTGGCTTCCGCTGCAAGCCGATCCCAACAGCATCGACCAGGCGCACTACCTGCAGGCCGCGGCCCGGCTGAAACCCGGCGGCACCCGGCAGCGCGCGCAGACCGCGATGAAGCTGGCGGCGGAAGAATTTCGTCAGAAGTTTCCCGATAAGCTGGACGCGCACGAAAGCGCGACGGCCGAACCGCTAAGAGATATCGTCGTTGGAGACGTGCGAGTGGCGCTGCTAATCCTGCTCGGCGCAGTCGGCTTGGTGCTGCTGATCGCGTGCGCAAATGTCGCCAATCTTCTGCTCGCCAGGGCCACAATTCGAAAACGGGAAATCGCGCTACGGGCCGCGCTGGGCGCAGGGCGGGGACGCATCATCTCTCAACTGCTGACGGAAAGCCTGATCCTGTCCTTCGCGGGCGGCGTGCTCGGCCTGGTGCTCGGCTATTGGGGAGTGCGCGCGCTGCTGGCGATCAATCCCGGAGATATTCCGCGAATCGGCGAGCATGCCGCCGCCGTTTCGCTGGACTGGCGCGTCCTGGCGTTCACGCTGGGCGTGTCGGTAGCGACGGGCGCCCTGTTTGGCATCCTGCCGGCCTTCAGCGCCGCGCGCACCGATCTGAACGTGACGCTGAAGGAAAGCGGCTCGCGCGCTGGCACCGGACTGCGCCACAATAAGGCGCGATCCATCCTGGTAGTGACGGAGATGGCCCTCGCCCTGGTCCTGCTGGTCGGCGCGGCGCTGCTGATCCGCACCTTCAGCGTGCTGCGCACGGTTAATCCAGGTTTTAATGCCCATAACGTGTTAACCATGCAGATGTCCCTGAGCGGCGGGCGTTTCGAAAATACCGCGGCAAGCAATCAAGTGGTGCGCGAAGCCGAGCGGCGAATTGCCGGCCTACCGGGAGCCGAAGCGATTGCCGTCAGTTGCTGCGTGCCGCTGCAAGGAGGCCTGGATCTGCCGTTCACGATCGCGGGGCGCGCCCCGACGGAGGGCCCGTACAATGGCGATGTTCAGTGGCGCGACGTGTCGCCCAAATATTTCGCGGTCTTCCAGATTCCATTGATCCGAGGAAGAGCGTTCACCGACGCCGATGACGCCGGCTCCAGCCACGTGGTCGTGATCAACGAAGCGATGGCCAAGAAATTCTGGCCAAATGCCGATCCGCTGGGCGAGGTCATCACCATCGGCAAGGGCATCGGCCCGGAATTTGAGGAACCTTCGCGGCAAATTATCGGAATCGTGGCCAGCGTGCGAGAAACCGGCCTAAACGAGGAGCCGAGCGAAGTCATGTACGTGCCCATGGCGCAGGTAAACGACGGCATGATCGCGCTGCAAAATCGCGTCCTGCCGCTCACCTGGGCGGTACGCACAGCAGCACAGCCTTACTCCCTCAGCGCAGCGGTACAGAGGGAGCTGCTGACGGCCAGCGGCGGCCTGCCAGTCGCACACATTCGGTCGATGGATGAAGTGGTGGTGGAATCGACCGCACGCCAGAACTTCAATATGACGCTGCTCACGATTTTCGCCGGGGTCGCCCTGCTTCTGGCAGCCATCGGAATCTACGGCTTGATGGCCTACTCCGTGCAACAACGCACCCAAGAGATCGGCATTCGCATGGCGCTGGGAGCGACCGCGGAAAACGTACGCAAGATGGTAGTAGCGCAAGGCATGGGCTTGGCGCTGATTGGCGTCGTCGTAGGCGCCGCAGGAGCCTTGGCACTGACGCGTTTGATGGCCAGCCTGCTCTACGGCGTGAAAGCCTGGGATCCGGTAGTGATGGTCTCCGCAGCCGTTCTGCTCAGTGCAGTAGCTTTGCTGGCGACCTATGTTCCCGCGCGACGCGCTTCCCGGGTAGATCCAATCGTGTCTCTGCGCTACGAATGATCTGCAAAAAGTGATCTAGCTGGCGCTCTCTCTTCTCCGTTAGCCCTTGTGCCTCTCTGTGATCTCTGTGTTTAGTCTTTGTCCGGTCGTGTACCTCGACCTCCTTTACTTCCCCTATCCCCTTTGCCATCCTCCTTGCCGATGAACCCGTCTCTGATCGTCCATGGCGGCGCCTGGGACATTCCCGACGAAGCCGTCGACGCCTGCAAATCCGGCTGCCACCGTGCCCTTGCCGCGGGCTGGTCCATTCTCTCCGCGGGCGGCTCTGCCCTCGACGCCGTCGAAGCCGCCATCCTGGTCCTTGAAGACGACCCGGTCTTCGACGCCGGCTTTGGCTCCCATCTCAATCTCGACGGCCGCGTCGAGTGCGACGCCATCGTCATGGACGGCGCCACCCTCCGCGCCGGCTCCGTCGCCGCTCTGCAACACATCCGCAATCCCATCCGCCTGGCCCGCAAAGTCTTGGAAAATTGCCCGCACATGATGCTGGTCGCCGAGGGCGCCGAGCGCTTCGCGAAATCCCAGGGCCTGCCGCTCTGCGCCCCCGAAGACCTGATCTCCGAAGCCGAGCGCGAAGCCTGGCAGCATTGCAAACAAGACCAGCACGCCGCCGAACATCATCGCGGCCACGAGCAGGGCACCGTCGGCGCCGTGGCCATCGACCGCCACGGCGCGCTCTTTGCCGCCACCTCCACCGGCGGCACCTGCTGCAAACTCCCCGGCCGCGTCGGCGATTCGCCCCTGATCGGCTGCGGCTGCTACGCCGACTCCGAAGCCGGCGGTGTCTCCGCAACGGGCTACGGCGAAGCCATCATGAAAGTCGTCCTGTCCAAGACTGCCACCGACTACCTCCGCCACTACGACGCCCAGAAATCCGCCGCCGAGGCGCTGGCCCTCTTCGCCAAGAGAACGCACGCTACCGCCGGCCTCATTCTCCTCGACCGCCACGGCCACCCTGGCTTCGCTTTCAACACCCCGCGCATGGCCCACGGCTACGTCACCCGCGACGGCTCTTTCATGACGGCTGTCTAATCGCGATCGATCCGTATGGGCGTCTTTGTAGGCGCTGGGCTTCAGTTCATCCTGAGGAACGAAGGGCCCGGCGAGCGGCATCCGCGCTTCGCGATCCTCTTCGTTCGATGATTTGCAGAAGATCGAGCTGGCCGGACCCATCTGCGCCGAGCTGACGCCGAAAAGGCGGCGCCAAAGCGCCGCACGCACTCCATATTTAGAAGAAGAAATCGAGCATGACGAGAAGCGGGCCTAGAAACATGAGGAAGGCGCCGTAACTGTAGCGGCTGCGGGGAATGGCGCTGAGGGTGCGCACCATTTGAAAGGGGATGATCTTCAGGCGCGATTCTCCGCGGGGACCGTAGAACGGGCCGATGGGAATGTAACGCGAGAGCGTGCGGCGGTAGGCGCCGACTTCATCGTGCACCCAAACGTAGATGTGGTCGCGGCCGCGCCACACCAGCAGGGCGCCGAAGACGAACGAAAGATAGCCGAGAAGCGTCAAAAAGCCAAGTTCGTGACCTGAACCCCAATGCATGCTTCCTCACAGACCGGGACAAACCGACTTATTCGCCGTCGTGAATGGTGGACAGGCGAACGACCTCGAAATCTTTTTTGCCAGCGGGCGTCACCACCTGAATTTCGTCGCCGACCTTACGGTTGAGCAGCGCCTTGCCGATAGGCGATGTCGTGGAGATCAGCCCTTTTTCGGCGTCGGCCTCTTCAGTGCTGACCAGCTTGTATTCGATCTTGATGTCGCGCTGGGTGTCCAGCACCAAGATGCGCGAGCCATAACCCGCGCGGTCCTTGGGAATATTGCTGAGATTGAGCATGCCCAGATCGCCCATGCGCTTCTTGAGCTGCCCGATGCGGGCGTTGACGTAGCCCTGGCGCTCTTTGGCGAACTTGTACTCGGCGTTCTCGGAGAGGTCTCCGTGGGCGCGCGCCACCGCAATTTCTTTGGGCAGCTCGATGCTGAGCTCGTGCTCCAGCGCGGTGATTTCGTCTTGAAGCTTCTGCTTGATGTTCTTCAGTGGATCGGACATGGACATGGTGTTCCGTCTAGGTGCTTGGGCGGGCCGGATGTCTCCTAGGTATGTCATACCCGCAGCCGATCATTATAGGCGCGGGGGAATTGCCGCCACAAGGGAACCTTTGCGGTTGCCCGGTGAGCGCTGTGGAAGATTTTGGGCCCCACGCGGAGCGTTTTAACGCACTTTAACCTCCGCTGTCTGATACTTGGTGTTCCCGGCGGCATCTTCGATGGTCAGGGTGTAAGTAGTATCTTTTGTCGGCGAGACTTCGACGCAGCGGGAGTAGGAGGGCCAGACGGGGCTGGATTGCGGCTCGAGCTTGACCGCCTTGGCGTTGGCCACGCCGTAGCACAGTTGGCTTTTCTCCCCACGTTGAATCACGGCGGGGATGGCATAAAAGTCCTGGATGGCGAGTTCCTTGCCGCCGAACTGTTGTAGGGCGGCGCGATCACCTTCGAGCTGTTTTTGCGTCTTTTGCTGGGCCGTTTTTTGATCGATCTGTTTGTTTTCCAGCCAGCGGGAGAAAAAGATCCACCCGACGATCAGAGCCGCAGCAGCCAAGACGATCGAGGAGTAGAGCAGAGGGTTCCTGAAAATGGATTTAGGTTCCGGTTGGGGGCTTGAAAGCATCGGGTTCGGGTTGGCGCGTGCGCGTTCCTCTTTTTGCGGTTACTTTCGTGTCAGACATTGGTTTGATGCACGACCTCAACCGCTAGTTTTGAAAGACCCTGCGAAACAGACCGATCATTTCCGCGTAAGCCTGATCGGTGGCTTCGGGGTCGTAGCGGGGGCCTTCGTCGCGGGTGAAGGCGTGATCAGCCGGGTAGAGCAGCGTTCTGTAGCGCGCGCCAGAACTTTTCAGGGTGCGATCGATGGTCTCGCGTCCCGCTTCGGGGACGTGAGGGTCCTTGGTGCCGAAGATCATGAGCAGTTCGCCGCGGATTTCTTTAGCGCGGGCCAGCGACCCGGCGTCGGCGTCTTGGCCGAGCTTACCGTCGTGAATACCGGTGCCGTAGAAGCACACCGTGGCGCGGACATCGGGTTGGAAGGCGGCACGGAATGCCAGGTGGCCGCCGATGCAGAAACCCGTGGCACCGATCTTTCCCGGGGCGACCTTGGGATGCCGGGAGAGCCAGTCCAGACCGGAGCGGCAATCGGCGTCGAAATGGGCGACTGGAGTTTTTGCGGCGTCTTGCTGGCCGCGGGTACGGCCCGCATCGTCGAAGGCAATCGGCGAGCCGGGTGGCTCGATGCGGTGATAGATTTCTGGCGCGGCGACTACAAAGCCGTATCCTGCCAGGCGCACGCAAGCGCGCATCGTAGGTCCCGTGAGTTGGAAAATGTCGGAGTAGCACCAGATTCCGGGATGGCGTCCTTCGGCTTTGGGCGCGGCGACGAAGGTGCGCATCGGGTTGGCCGACGTGGGGATATCCGCGTATTCGGTGGTGACGATCATTCTTCTGACCTGCCTTATCTATTCTAATGAGCTGTCATGTTACAGGGGATACAGCCAGTAATGGCTGTGGCCACGGGATTTCTCGCGGCGGCTATGTTACCCGCTACTCGGCGCCGAGAAAAGCGTAGCGCAGCAGGAAAAGAACGCTGAGGACCCAGATGAGCGGACTGATTTCGCGATACCTGCCGGTGCCCACCTTAATGAAGGTGAAAGAGAGCATACCGAGGCTGAGCCCGGTGGCGATGCTGAAGGTCAGCGGCGTGGCCACCAGAGTGAGGAAGGCCGGAAAGGCTTCGCTGAAATCGTTCCAATGGACTTTTGCTACGGAGCCGCACATGAGCGCGCCGACCAAGATAAGCGCGGGCGCGGTGGCGTAGGAAGGAATGGCGGCTACCAGCGGCGCGCAAAACATGGCGGCGAAGAACAGCGCGGCGATGACGATGTTGCCGAGGCCGGTGCAGGCGCCGGCGGCGACTCCGGCGGCGCTTTCGATGTAGCTGGTGACCGTGGAGGTGCCGGTGATGGCGCCGATCATGGTGCCGAAAGCGTCGGCGAGCAAGGCGCGGCTCGCACGGGGGAGTTTGGCTTCGCGCAGAAACCCGCCTTGTTCGCAGACGCCGACGAGCGTGCCGACATTGTCGAACAGATCGACGAAGAAGAAGACGAAAATCAGCTCGCCAAGGCCGATCTTGGCGGCGGCGCGGAAGTCCAGCTTGAGGAATGTGCCGGAGGGATGCGGCAACGAGAAAAGATGATCGGGCCAGTGGGTGAGGCCGATGGGAATGCCAGCAAGGGTGATGGCTACGATGCCGAGGAGAATGGCGCTACCGACGCGGCGGGCCATCAAGATGGCGATCAATAGAAGGCCAATGGCGGCTAGAAGGACCTGGGGGTCGGAGGTTTTGCCCAAGCCGACAAAGGTGGCGGGATTGGCTACGATAATTTTTGCGTTGCGCAGGCCTACGAAGGCGATGAACAGGCCGATGCCCGCGGCAGTGCCGTGTTTTAGGCAGTCGGGAATGCCGTTGACGATCTGCTCGCGGATGTTGGTGAGCGTGAGGAGAAGAAAGAGCAGGCCAGAAAGGAAGACGACGCCGAGGGCGGTCTGCCAGGGGATGCCCCGGCCGATGACGATGGAATAGGTGAAGTAGGCGTTGAGCGACATGCCGGGAGCGAGGGCGATGGGGTAGTTGGCCCACAGCCCCATGATGAGCGTGGCGAGGGCGGCGGAAATGCAGGTGGCAAAGAGCACACCTTCGACCGGCATGCCCGCTTCGGCGAGGATGCGCGGATTGACCACGACAACGTAGCCCATGGTCATGAAGGTGGTCAGACCGGCGAGGAGCTCGCGGCGGACGGTGGTCTGATTTTCGGCGAGATGAAAGACGCGATCGAGCAAGCCGCTTCTCCGCGGAAAGGTGCGCCACTATAGGCCGGGCAGGGGGTGGCGTCAACTGCGGAGGCGCAAGCCCGCGATGAAGATGAGTCCAGGAGCCGTGCGGCTATCGGTAAAGCTCGCGGGAGGCAAGTGGGTTGGTCAAAAGCGGCACCTAAGCGCCGCACTCCATAGCATCCTCGGGAGTAAACACGCAAACGCGGCAAGCAATCGCACTATTTCGCGAAACGCCGGACGCTGAAGGAAATGGGCAGACCGATCACGACCATGTGCACCAGCAGGCCGAGAAGCAGGTCATGAAGGGTGTAAGGGCCCCGGGAGTGAAGCGCGGAGAGCGGCAGAACGATGAGATTCATCACCTCCTGCACTGCGGCGCCAAAGAACAATCCGCACACCAGGGGGTGCTCCTTCAAAAAGGCCAACCTTAGGCTTGCCGCGTAGTAAATGGCCGCCGCCGAACAAGCGATGAAGAAGTGCAATGCGACACCGAGGATGTAGGTGCCGGCGCCTCCCTGGAAAGCCTGGCGCCCCAGCAGGCCGCCGGCAATCACCAGGGGAATGTCCCATCCAAACAGGATGCAGGCTTGTAAAAGGTCCAAAGTGCCGGCAATCCCGCCACCCACTGCGATTGCCAATAGAGCGTTCCATTTCCCTGATAAGGCCGGTGCAGAATCTTCCATGATCCGATATCCTCGCTTTCACCGTTTACGATCCGAGATGCCACGATACGCAGGTGAGCCCCGGGAAGTCCTGAGCTTGGTCTGAAACATCCTGAATAGTTCTGAAATCACGCTGCATCGATGCCATGTCAGGATTGACTCACGGCTGGAGCAGCGCGGGCCAAGCACTGAACCGGCCGGAAGGCGGTCGGCGTTTTTCCACGGTGTTGGTATACTCGCGGCACGCTGCTTTTCTCTTTAGAAACAGTGGTTTATAAGCGATCCCGCATGGAACATCCGATAACGACAATGCTTCGCATCGGCACTTGGTGCGTGAACCCGGCGTCCGGCCAGATTTCACGAGATGGCGCGAGCGCTCGGGTAGAGGCGCGGACAATGCGATTGCTGGTGTGCCTGGCCGAGCACGCCGGCGAGGTGGTGAGCATCGATGACTTGCTCGACCAGGTGTGGTCTGACGTAAGCGTCGCTCCGGACTCCGTCTATCAGGCTGTGACTTCGCTCCGCCGACTGCTCGGCGACGATCCTAAGCAGCCCAGGTACATTGAGACGGTGCCGCGACTCGGGTATCGGCTGGTCGCGAAGGTCAGTCCCTGGGCGGATCAGCCCATCACGCATCCGACCCGGGTGCCTACCGATGCGCTGGCGCCCGCCCCGCGCCTCAAAGCCAGTTACATGTGGGCTGCCGGTGCGGCACTTTGTCTCGCGCTCGCCGTTGGTCTCCTGATCGCTTTCCAGCTGCGGAGCAAAGCCGCGAACGACAATCACTACGCCTCATCCGGCGCCGGCGCCATTGTTCCACAGGCGCAGAATTCCATCGCCGTGCTGCCGTTTCTCGACCTGACCGACGCGATGAGCGAGGAGCCTTTCGCCGACGGCATGACCGAGGAACTGATCGACAAACTCAGCAAGATTCCCGGTCTGAAGGTACCGCCGCCCACGTCGTCGTTTTATTTCAAGGGCCAACTGTGGCCGCGTTCGAGTGGGAAACCGCAAATCACCATCGCCGAGATCGCCAAGGCGCTCGGTGTCGCGTACGTGCTGGATGGCAGCATCCGCAAATCAGCCGCCCGAGTGCGGGTCGATGCGCGGCTGATTCGCGCGGATAACGGGTACGTCGTGTGGTCTGAAACATACGATCGGCCCTTCGACGATATTTTGATGGTCCAGGATGACATCGCGGGGGAAGTGGCGAAGGCGCTGCGGGCCTCGATAGAGAGTCGGCCGGACCATTAGCCGGACCATTAGATAGATGCCGGCGAGTCAAAAACGCCCGCGACCCTTCGAGGCTCAGGATAAACACTCCGCGGCCGCTACAGTTGCACGCGCATGGTCTTGATGCTACGGAACGTCCGATGCCAATTGAAACGCCGTGGGCAGATGCAAATTTTTTGTTCGCGTCCTTGAACGGATGTGGATAGTCTCTGCGCAGCTTGGGCCCAGAACGACGTGGAGGAAGCGATGAAGAGTGGATGCCGGCGGATGGTGCTTCTGTTTGGTCTGAGTTTGTTGAGGGCGACCCTATCGTTTGCGCAAACACAGGCGCCGGAGCACCCGTTGGAAGGATTGAGGTCGCAAGAATACTGGGCGGTGTACGAAGTGCTGCAGGCGTCGGGGAAGGTTGACGCCGATGACTACGTCATGAGCGTTTTGTTGCATGAGCCACCCAAGGAAAAAGTGCTGGCGTGGAAGGTGGGTGATCCGATCACGCGTGAGGCCGACGTCGTTCTGATGCGGAAAGGACTGGTGACGGAAGTTCGCGTGAATCTTGCGGGGCGCAAAGTGGAGTCGTGGAAAGAAATAAAGGGCGCGCACGGGCCGATCTTCGAAAGTGAACTGTTTGCGATGGGGGAGTTGGCGAAAGACGATCCGCGGATGCAGGCGGGTTTCGCCAAGCGGGGGATCAAGGACATGACCACCGTGGAGTGCGTGGCGCTGCCGTTTGGATACTTCGCGGTGCCGGAACTCGAAGGTCACCGGATCCTGTATGGCGAGTGCTCCGACACGCGTGGCGCGTACTTGAGCTGGGGCCGCTCGATTGAAGGTTTGTACTTTGAGGTCGATGCGGTCGAGAAGAAGGTACTGAAAGTGATCGACCAGGACGCGATCCCCGTGCCGCAAAGTCCCATTAATTTTGAAGAGGCTCCGGCAAAGCCCCGAGCCGGTACGACGCCGATCGAAATTGTGCAGCCGCAGGGGCCGGGCTTTCAGTTGAAAGACGGCGACGTGAGCTGGCAAAACTGGCATTTTCGGGTGCGCTTGGACACGCGCTTGGGACCGGTGCTGAACCTGGTGCGGCTGGATGACGGCGCGCGACAACGCTCGGTGATGTATGAGGGATCGATGTCCGAGCTTTACGTTCCGTACATGGACCCGGCGGAGAGCTGGGCAACGCGAGTGTTTATCGATGCGGGCGAGTTTTTTCCCGGTGGAGTGCTGCGGACGAAGAGAGAGGGAGTGGATTGTCCGTCGAATGCGGAGTACATGGACGGGTTGTCTCCCAACGAGCATGGGATTCCTGTGATCCGGCCGAGAGAAGCATGCCTGTTCGAAACGGTCAGCGGAAATCCGGCGTGGCGGCATTTCGAGATGGAACAAACGTGGGGACGTCCGAGCCGCACGCTGGTGTTGAGGACCGCGGCGGTGATCGGCAACTACGACTATTTGCTGGATTGGAGATTCGAGCAGGACGGATCGATCCGGGTGGCCGTGGGAGCGACGGGAGTTATCGAGACGAAGGGCGTAAAGGCGAAGACCGCAGGCGAACATAGTATGAGCGGGGGAGCAAAGGCGGGCGCGGACGACGAGTTTGGCCACTTCGTCGGGGAGAACACCGTGGGCGTAAATCATGATCACTTTTTCTCGTTCCGCCTCGACCTGGACGTGGACGGACCGAACAACACTTTCGTGCCGCACGTGTTGAAACAGCGCCAGTTGCCGGCGTCGACGCACCGGAAAAGTATTTGGGTGGCGGAGCCGTCTGTGGCGAAGACAGAGCGCGAGGCCATGATGGACATTCATCTGGAGCGTCCGTCGATGTGGATGTTCGTTAATCCCAACGTGCACGGGCCTCTTGGATACCCGACGGGCTACGAGATCATGCCGGGGACGACTGCGGCGTCACTGCTCGATCCGGACGACGGGCCGCAGCGCGTGGGTGCGTTTTCCGCGCACCAGCTTTGGGTTACGCCGTATCACCCGGAAGAACTTTATGCCGCGGGTGTGTATCCCACGGCCAGTAAAGGCGGCGACGGGCTGGCGGTGTGGACGCAGGCCAATCGTCCGATCGAAAATACCGACATTGTGGCGTGGTACACCATGGGATTCCATCACGTGCCGCGGGCGGAGGATTGGCCGGTCATGCCGGTGATGTGGCATGACTTTGTGATCCGGCCGTTTGATTTCTTTGCGCAGAATCCGACGTTGAACCTTCCGATGGCACCGTGAAGACTCCGGGCACGGAGTCGGTACTCCGCTGGCGTCGAGCTTCTACAAGCATGTCTAGACGCATACGTGAGTAGATGGACGCAAAGGCGCCCGCCACGGTCGGCGGCCGCTACAGTTGCCGCGCGTTTTGGTATTGCAAACACTGACGACTAAGACGTCGTGGTCACCACAGAACACAGCCCACTTCTGGAACAGGTCACTGCATCTTGGAAGCAGGCGACGTCGCGTGCCAGGGCGGCGCCGACATGAGATCTACGAACATTTTGGTGAATTTGGGGAGGTCGAGGTCGAGTTGCGCGTGGACGAGTTGCACGTCGATGGCTGGTTTTATTTTTTCGTTCCAGGTTAGGGTGTCGCCGTAGCTGGGCCCGTGGCTCAGGTCGGTGTCCATGTAGACGAGGCGCTCTTTGGTGATGAGAGTGGGGTCGAGCCAGGCGGCGGCTGCGAGTTCGTCCCAGAGGTAGTAGCGGTCCTGAGAGTATTTCGCGATGTATTGGGCGGCGGGGTTGGGGGATTTGGAGATGGCGTCCAGCATTTGCTGGGTGAACATGGCTTTGATGGAGATGTCGACGGTGGTGACGTCGATGCGCGGCCAGTGCGCGCGGAGGACCATGTGCGTGGCTTCGGGATCGAACCAGAAATTAAATTCGTGGCGCGGGCTGGTGGAGAATTCGGGGTCGTCGGTTTGCGGGTTGAGGCTGCCGCCCATGATGACGATGCCCTGGGTGAGTTCGGCGAAATGGGGATCGATGGCGACGGCTAGCGCGATGTTGGTGAGCGGGCCCGCGGCGTAGATCGTGACTTGATGCGGATGGGCGCGGACCTGGCGCATGAGAAAGTGTACGGCGTCTTCGTCGAGAGGCTTGGTGTGCGGCGCGCCTTCGGGCATCGGCGGAATTTCCCAGGGGCCGTGGGTTTGCGGGTTGCCGGGCGCCACGCCGACTATCCCGGTCGGCGTTTGTACTAGCGTCGTGGGGCCTTGTCCCCAGGCGCCCAGCCACATCACTTTGCCTACGAGTTGTGAAGCAAGCCGGGTTTCTTCTTGCGTGCGGACGAGCGGGAAGACCGCGCCGGGAACTACGGGGACATCGGTGCGGCCGATCAGCTCCAACATGCGGAGGGTGTGCTGGACTTCTTCGTCGCGCCAGGCGTTGCCGGTAACGATGGTGATGCCGAGCACTTCGGTCTGCGGAGATTGCAGCAGGACCATCATGGCCATTTGGTTGGAGCCGCCCGGGCCGGAACCGTCCTGGTCGATGAGCACGAGGCGCTTTTGCGGGAACGCGGGCGTTAGGAGAGCGAGAGAGAGGAGGATGGCTAGGAGGAGTTTTCTCATGGGGCGGTATTGTCGCACAGACGCGAGGGTGCCAAGGCGACGTGGTAACGCTGTCAGGAATGCCAAGACGCAGCGAGCGGGCACGGCGATGCCGTGCCCCTACGAGAAGTTCCACGATGCGTGCAGTGAGGGAGGAAGAGGTCGATTGGAGGCCTAGGTTTTCGCTGCAGGTGCGGCGTTGGAATGCAGGTAGAATGCACGGCATGTCTTTTTTGTCGAGTCCGTTGCAACAGTTGCGCGAGGCGCTGGTTTCAAGCGCGCTCACTCCGCGGGTGGTGGCTGAGAGGGCGCTGTCGAAGGCCAACAGCAACGCGGGGCACAATGTGTACATCGCGCGCGTGCCGGAATGGACGTTGAGCGAGGCGGCGGCAGCGGAGGCGCGATTTGCGGCGGGTGAGAAGCCGTTCTTGTACGGGCTGCCGGTGTCGCTGAAGGATTGCTTCGACCTGGCGGGATTTGTGACCAGTTGCGGGTCGCGGTATTACGCGGAGAGGGAAGGCTTGGCGCGCGAGGATTCCGGCGTTGCGGCGCGATTGCGGGAGATGGGCGCATCGATCACCGGCAAGACCAACATGCATCCGTTGGCCTACGGGATCACCGGGGAGAATCCGGATTACGGCGATTGCTTGCAGCCGGATGACGCGCGGTGGCTGACCGGGGGATCTTCGAGCGGGGCGGCGGCCAGCGTGCAGGAAGGCTCGGCGGTTGCGGCGATTGGATCGGACACCGGCGGATCGATTCGCGTGCCCGCGGCGCTGTGCGGTTTGGCGGGTTATCGCGCGTCGATCGAGTTGGGAGAAAAGCGCGGGTTGTGGAAGGGTGGGGCGCACCTGGCGGAATCCTTCGACACGATTGGCTGGTTGTTTCGCGATTTGCGGGATGGACCGCTGCTGGCGGAGGCTTTGTTCGACTTGCGCGTGCCGAGGATGGCGGAGACGCGCGTGCGCATCGGCTGCGTGGGTGCGGCGTTTCTGGACGATTGCACCGGGGAGGCCCTCGCTGGGTTGACCCATTGGCAGCACCGGTTGTCCGGTTGTGGCGCCGAGATATTTTCGTTCGATGCGAGATTCTGGGATGAGGCCATGGCGATTTATGCGCCGATCCAGGCGAGCGAGGCGGCGGCGCTTCACGGCGCGAAGACGGGCGGGGATTTTTCGCACTTCGAGGCGTCCATTGCGGAGAGGCTGGTGTGGGGCGCGTCGATCTCCGCAGTGGAGTTGGACGATTTGCGCAGGCGTTGCGCCGTGTTTCGCGAGCGCATGGATGGGTTGCTGCTCGAGTACGATTTTCTGATTGCGCCTTGCGCGCCGGTGTGCCGGCTGGCGGCCGGGGCCGATCATAAGGAGTCACGGCGAATGATTTTGCGATATACCACACCGATGAGCCTGGCGGGGGTGCCAGTCATCACCCTGCCAGCGGCCGAGGGCGCGGGGGTGCAGCTCGCGGCTGCGCGCGGGGCGGATGCACGGTTGCTGGCTTATGCTGCCGGGCTTGGGTGATTGCCGCTAATGGATTACGGTTGCGGCGCGACTACACCGAGAAAGCGGCGCCTAAGCGCCGCACTCCAAAGCCGCGATCCAAATTAGTTGCTCGATTCAAAGGTGTGGAAGCGGCGCTCCAACTCCCATTGCTGCTGGGCTTTTTCGCTGGACTGCAGGAACGCGGCGCAGGTGGAAGACGGTTTGTCTGCACCTAGCGCACCCTGGGCGCAGGCTGCGGCCGGGCGAGAGAATGCGTCTGGATCGCGCCACAGACTGGCGCCGGGCAGGAAGCTGTGTTCCAGGCCGGTGCGGACCATCTGCTTGAGATCGGCGTAGTGGAGATCGTAGGTCTGGGCGGCGCGAACGTATTCGTGGGTTAGATCGATGCGCGACACGCCTTCGTCGTCGGTCGAGAGAGCGACGGGCACGCCGAATTGCCGGTAGATCGGAAACGGATGGTCTTTTCCGCTGACGCCGAGGATCACGTCGTTGCTGGTGAGGTTGATTTCCACCATAACGTGCTTGGCGGCCATCTCTTTCAGCAGTACGTGGGGATGATCCTCGTACATGATGTCGACGCCGTGGCCGATGCGTTCGGCGTGAGCTTGCTCGACGGCAAGGCGAATGTGGCAGCAGAGTCCTTCGTAGGGGACGAGACCCGGAGCAATCTCGCCCGCGTGCAGCGTGATGTGAATCTTGGGATAGATTTCGTGAAGGAAGGCTACGACGCGCATGTGCAGCGCATAGTCGGACATGGAGACGTAGCCGTCCTCGGGCATGACAAAGTTGAGGCCGACGAAACGTGGGTCCACGGAGGCCGTTTCGAAAGCCAGCAGCGTCTGTGCAAAGACGGCGTCCTTTGGCAGGCCGCGGAGAATCTGATAGATATAGCGGATCTGAAGATGGCAGGCCGGCGTTTCTTCCTGTTGCCCGCAGTGCTCGCGCTGCTTGCGGAGAGCTTCGGCTTCGTCTAAGTATTTGCCGCTAACGGCAACCTCGTCACGCAGTCCGCGAGCCAGCAGCGCGTCGCGGAACGTCCCGAAATCTTCGCGCCAGCCGATTTCCCTGGCCATCGCGGCGGCGTGGCTGAAATCGGGCGTGTGCATTATTTCCAGGTATTGCTCGTTTTGCGCGGAGGCGCGGGTGGCGACTTCGTCGAGCCACTCGCCTATGTGACGCGGATCGGTGCCGCCGAATTTCGAGAAGGTGTCGAAGAAATGATCGTGGCCCGTCACCCCGGGGGACGGGACGAAACCCCGCATCGAGAAAGCGTCTATGAGCGCATCGTAGAGATGTTGATCCCTGTAGGCCTGGATGGCCGGAACTTTGCCATTGTCGCAAGCGGATTGCGGCGAGTTGGCGTTCGACGGGGCTTGCGGCTTGGCAAAAGAGAGCGCCGCGACGTCGACGCAGAGGTGATCTTCGGCTGCGGCGCGGATAAAGGATTCCGCGTAGACGGCGCCGCTCAGGTGCATGTGGAGATCGGCGCCCTTGGGCATCGTGAACAGGAAATGGCGAAGGGCAATGGGATTTGCGCGAACAGTTTGCAAGGAGCGCTCGGCGTATTGCTCCCCGGGAGATAGCTTCGCAGGAGAAGAAGGCTCCTTGGTTTGCGCGGAGGCTGAGGCAGCCACGCAGCACAAGAAAACGACGACGAGGCAACATGCGGAGCGGCGAATTATTCTTGCGACCTTCATTTTTCTATCCTCTTGGATCTGCATTTTCGCGGCGGGCGTTGTTCGCCGGGGACACAATTCAAAGCTAGTTTCCTCCGAAGGAGCCGCCATTATAGCTAATTCATTGGAGGGCGGTGAGCTGCGACGTAGAACCTGCGATGATGTTCTGGGAGGCAAAAAAAATGAAAGCATTCTTCACCATGAAACGAATTGGCGTCCACGCCAGTGTCCCTTGCACCGGTTGCGCGCGGCCTGTATCGTAAGCCGCCCTCATCGCAAACTGGCGTAACGGAGAAGAAGGAGCGGTCCTGCATGGAGCAACCAGCAACGGCAGAGGCACAGGGCCAAGCGCAGCCAAAAGCTGCGGGCTATGGTTTGCGGCGCGAAGTGCTCTCGCCGATGGAAACGCTGGCGCAGTCGGTCTCCACGATCGCGCCTACCACGACGCCGGTAGCGACCATTCCATTGGTGTGCGCATTGGCTGGTAACGGCACCTGGCTCGCCTACGTGCTGGCAACCGTAGCGATTCTATTGGTGGCCTTATGCATCGCGCGTTTCGCGCGCTACTCCGCTTCGCCTGGGTCCTTGTACACCTACGCTTCGATGATTCTGCCTCCATCGCTGGGGGCTACCGCTGCCTGGAGCCTGCTGCTGGCATACATCGCTACCGGAGCCAGCGTTATCGGCGGCTTCTATCACTACGCCAACCTGCTGGTGCGCGACTCCACCGGCCACCCTGCCTCCGCCGTGCTTTTTTCGGTGCTGGCCACCGGCATTTCCATGTGGATCGCCTGGCGCGACGTGAAAATTTCCGCCCGGCTCATGCTATGGATCGAAGCCGTCTCGGTGGCGATGATCCTGGGCGTGATCGTGCTGGTGCTGGCGCGCCACGGCTTGCACCTGGACTGGCAGCAATTTCATCTGCAAGGCATGAGCGGCAGCGGCCTGCGGCTGGGCCTGGTTCTAGCGCTCTTCAGCTTTGTGGGCTTCGAGAGCGCCACCACGCTGGGCTCCGAAGCGCGCAATCCTCTAAAAACCATTCCGCGCGCGGTGATACAAAGCGCCATCCTAGCGGGAGCTATCTTCATTGTGTGCGCCTACACCGAAGTACTGGGCTCGCGCATCGCTGGGCAAGATCTGGGCACCAACCAGGCGCCAATGCGCACGCTGGCCGTTGTAGGCGGCGTGCCGGTGCTCGGACTATTGATCGATATCGGAGCATTGGTAAGCTTGTTCGCGGGAACGCTGGCGTGCATCACCGCGGCGGCGCGCGTGCTCTTGCTGATGGCCCACAACGGCCTCGCGCACAACAAACTGCGCGCCACGCATGCCCGTAATGAAACTCCAGGACGCGCCATAGTCGTCACGGGTACGGCCGCGTTGCTCCCGGTGGCTGTGCTGGCAGCGCGCGGCGCGAGCGGGCTGGATGTCTACGGATGGATGGGGTCGCTGGCGACCTACGGATTCATCGTGACGTACGCACTGGTTTGCCTTGCCCTGCCGCGCTACCTGCGGGACCGCGGCGCCTGCCGCCCCGGCGCACGGATCATCCCCGGACTGGCTTGCGCCGCCATGCTTCTGGCGCTGGTGGGGAATCTTTATCCGGTGCCGGAAGGACCCTATGGCAAGCTGCCTTACATATACCTGGCGTATCTCGCCGCGGGTTTGCTTTGGTTTCTGTGGCACGACCGCCGAGTTAAAAAAGCGGCGCTGGCCTAAAATTGGCGCGACGGCGTGCCACTAGGGCTGTCCTTCCGTGTCTGGCTGCACCAGCAGCAGCAACACAATACCGACGACGGTGAACATCCGGAACGCGGCCTCCTGGCCATTCCACGTCTTCGACTGCCACATCAGGAACCACTCCCCACCGACGCTGAGAAAAGCCACGAGCCACATCAGCAGGCTAAGCGAGAGCGCCGCGATCGCCACGCTCTTAGCGGAGTGAAAGGCTGCGGCAGTTCCCCGAAGCGTCCCCGCGAGCCGCAATCCACCCCACCAGCACAACAACATCGTTACGGTCTCCCAGGTAATGATCGAGAGATAAAAGCCGGTGTGCAGCGCCGGCTGGTTCAAGGCACGCCACATGCCGTGGTTGGCCGCAAACGTGGAATCCATCATCAACACATGGCGAATGAACTGATAGTTGGAATCGTAGTCCGTTACGTTGTTGAAAACGACGAAGGAGTAGTACAGCGCCACCGCGAAGACCAGCGACATCTTGGCTATGCGCAGGGTCATGGCTTCTCCGGTGAAGAAAATGTTTGGAAGTAGGCAGCCAAAGCCTGAAGAGTGGAATCGTCGTAAGCCGGATTACCCGGCATCTGCGCTTTCGGGTTTTTTGCGGCCGGGTTGCGCACATACGCGGCGAAGTACTCCGGCGAAGCCGTGGCCCACGCCGAAAGGTTCTGCCAGGAGCGGCCGGCCTTCTGTCCGCCCTCGCTGCCGAGATTGTGGCAACGGAAGCAGTTTTGCTGCGCGATGCGGTAGCCCGCTTGCACCGGAGAATCGGCAGCGCGCGGTCCACGCGGTGCGATAGCGCCGAAAACCGCCTTCTCGTCGCGGAATTCCAGCCGCACGACGCCCCAGGGGATTTGCGGCTCGTCGGCATGCGACAAGATCTTGAAACCCGGAGTGAATTTGGGATGCGAAATCATGTACGGGCCCATATCGAAGCCGTGGCCCTCGGAATCTTTTGGCCAACCGGAGGGCGGCTGCCCGTTCACGGTCAGCACCAACAGCGGATGGTGCGCCAGCATGTACGCGCGCGGGTAGCTCGTGCGGTACAGGTCGTCGCAAATCGCAATCAGCAGGTCGGACTCCGGCCCCGCGCCGAGATGCCGGATTAATTCTTCCAACAAAACTCCGCTGACCCGTGTCACGCCGACGAAGTTGCTGTCGTCTGTTACTGCGTAACTCGCCTGAGGCAAAGCCAGCAGATCCTCGCGCGTGATGTAGCGCGTCGTTCCTGGCGGAAGACTCGCGAGTTCCCCGCCCACCTCCAGATCGGAAGGCGATCCACGCTTTTCATGCAATTGGGAAGCGGCTACGGCGGAGGCCGAGGACTGTTTTCGCGCATGCCCTTCACTGGCGAAGTAGCCCGGCAGCGCCGCGGCGGCGGCGAGAAAAACAAAAGCGGCCGGCAAGCCGAGGCTAGTCAAACTTTTTTGCATGGCACATGCTAGCGCACGCTCACCGGTGCGCAAGAAAAATATTCGCGCGGCGCGCATGTGGAATTTGCGCCGCTATGCTAAAGTGCCGCGACGTTTTCGCAATGGAGGCGGTCCAGATCCATGCCAGCAGGAATCGAAGCGCGGCTTCAGGAACTCGCTATTGTGTTACCGGAATTGCCGGCCCCCGGCGGAAACTATGTTCCTGCGAAAACGGTAGGCCACATGCTGTACCTCGCCGGAGTCATTTCCACCAACTCCGCGGGCGTGATCACCGGGACGGTGGGCCTGGACCGCACCATCGAAGAAGGCTACGCCGCGGCGCGTGCCTGCGCCCTGACGCAACTGGCCGTAGTGCGGCGTCACCTCGGTTCGCTGGACGCCGTGAAGAGCATCGTCGGCGTCAACGGCTACGTGAATGCTGTGCCGGGCTTTGCGGATTCTCCTAAAGTCATCAACGGCGCTTCGGACCTCTTCGTGGAAATCCTGGGCGACGCCGGGCGCCACGTGCGCGCAGCCATCGGCGTCTCCGCGCTGCCGCGTAACGCGCTGGTGGAACTGCAGATTGCGGTCGAGGTGTAAGGGCACCAATGGCCGAGCACGTTCTTTCCGCGGAACCGACCCACTCCCGCTGGAATCGCGCGCTGCCACCACGGCTCCGCATCGCTCCGGGCGACACCCTACATCTGGAATGCCAGGACGCCAGCGGCGCGCAAGTGCATCCAGGGATGACCGTTGACGGATTCCTCGCCATCGATCGCGGCCGAATACACGCCCTCACCGGGCCGATTTTCGTGCAAGGCGCTGACCCAGGCGACGTCCTGCAGATCGACGTCCTCGAGGTGGCGCACAAGGGCTGGGGCTGGTCGAGTGTCATCGCCGGGCTCGGCTTCCTGAAAGAGCGCTTTGCCGAGCCCTACCTTTTTCACTGGCAACTCGACGGTGCGGTCAGCAAGTCCCTCGCGCCCGCGATCGTGCCGCTGCGCCCGTTCTGCGGCGTGATGGGCGTCGCGCCGGCGGAAGACGGCGATTTCCGCACGCGGCCTCCAGGCATCTTCGGCGGCAACATGGATGTGCGTGAGCTGTGCGGCGGAGCCACGCTGTATCTGCCGGTGCTGAATCCCGGCGCGCTTTTTTCCGCAGGCGACGCCCACGCCGCGCAAGGCGACGGCGAAGTGTGCATCAACGGCATCGAGTGCCCCACCGACGTGACGCTGTGCTTCCACTTGCATAAGCAGCGGCCGCTGGCGGGACCGCTGATCGAATCCGCCGCATCGCGCAGGCCAGAAGCAGGGGAAGACGCCTGGATCGTGGTCGAATCCGGGACGGATGCCATCGCCGCGGCCCGCGCAGGCACCTCGCGCATGATCGACCTACTGGCCGAACGCTGGGGTTTCAGCGATGTCCACGCCTACCTGCTCTGCAGTGTCGCGATGCATCTGCGACTGAGCCAAGTCGTCAACGAGCCGATGTTCACGGTCAGTGCCGCGCTCCCGAAGCATGTTTTGCCGCGGAGGAGGCTCTTCTGATGAAGGCCCGTGTCTTTGCCTCCTTGACGTCTCCTTCTGCCGGAGACTACAATCCGCCGCGAGCAGGACCTCATCCCATTCGCATAGAAATCTAAAAAATGGATTTGCCGAAACCAAAGAATTCGTTTCGATTTCAAATGCAATCGGAGTAGCTTGCTTTAACTATTTTTGAGTCGATGGGACTGTGTCGGGCGTAGCCGGTATTTCCGGGATAAACAACGAACAACAGGGCTTGGACAGCCATTTGGCGGGAAGTTTCAGGCCAGGTGCATATTGACAATTTCAGGGAGGGCGCACGGATGACCAAGAGAACCGAATTTTCCATTTTCCTCCTAACCTCTTTGGTGTGGATTGCTTTCGCCCTTACCCCGCGCGTGCAGGCGCAGCAAACTCTGGGCGGAATTGCCGGCACGGTCACGGACAGCTCGGGCGGCGTGTTGCCCAGCACGACGGTGACGATCGTAGGCGATCAAACCAAGCTGACGCGGACGCAGAAGACCAACGACAACGGTGCGTACGACTTCGTGAACTTACCGATAGGCACGTACACTCTGACGTTTACTCACGACGGGTTTCAGACGCAAAAAATACCCTCGGTCACCGTGCAGGCGGACCGCACCGCGACCTTGAACACGGCGCTGAAGATCGGCCAGGTTGGCACCACCGTAACCGTTGAGGCCACGCCGCTCATGAACGCGGAGGACACGACCAACGGCTACATCCTGGAACAAGAGCAGATCGAGTCCGTGCCGCTGCCCACAGGGAGCTTCACGGGCATTGCCATCCTCTCTCCTGGCGTCAACGCAGAACTTTCCGGCGGCACCGGCGTCAACAACGGTCTCGGCAACCAGCCGATCTGGGCGAATGGCCAACGCGACACCAGCAACACTTTCCAGCTGAACGGCGTCGACGCCAGCAACCTCTTCAACGGCAAAAGCACCAGTTCGGTGGCTTCCGCACGCGTCGTTAACAACACTGGCATCGGCGGTGCCGCAAGTCTTTCGAGTACCACAGCGGAACCCATTCAGAGCACGGCGGCACCTTACCTGGCCATTGGCCAGGCGCTACCCACCCCCGCTCCGGAGACCATCGAGGAATTTCGCGTAAACACCTCGATGTACGATGCGCAGCAAGGCTCCACGAGCGGAGCGCACGTGGACATGAGCACGGCCTCCGGCACCAACAATCTACACGGCAGTGCCTATATTCATCGCGGAACCGACGCGCTCAACGCCGCTCCGTTTTTCTACAACGCCGACCCCAACATACCCGCGAGCGACAAAGTGCCGCAGTTGCACCGCTACAGCGCAGGCGGAACTCTGGGTGGGCCCATCAAGAAGAACAAACTGTTTGGCTATTTGAGCTACCAGCACATTCACGATTCCGATCAAGAGATCGGTAGCTCGCGAGTCGCAGTACCGCCTGGACTTACGAACGATCGCAGCGCCGCTGCCTTGGCCGCTCTTGTCAACGGCAACTTCCCCGCATCGGCTACGGTTAGTCCCACTGTTGGCACGGCGGCCGGCGATATCAGCCCCATCGCTTTCGGTCTGTTGAACTATAAGCTTCCCAACGGCCAGTTTCTGATTCCCTCTGCCGGGACTTTCACGCCGACGATCAATTTCCCGGAGAACACGTTTACGACCGGAACCGCCTATTTTATCGCCGATCAAGCGGTCTCCAACCTGGATTGGATTGTGAGTCAGAAAGATACTCTGGCGCTGAAATACTACTACCAGCATGATCCGAGTATCGCCCCGTATGCCTACTCCGGCTCTCCGGGTTTCACGCAACATCTGGATGCGGGCAGCCAGGTCGCGTCGATTACCAACACGCAGACGTTGAAACCCAACTTGAGCCTCGTTGAGGTTCTTGGCTTCATTCGAGAAAAGGTCTACAGCACCATCTCGCAGCCTTTCACGCCCCAGCAATTTAGCAGCTACGTTCAGAATCTCACCGGGCTATCCTCGGCGGATTCATCGATCAACACCTTCGGTTCCACGTTTTTCCCTGGCCTGTCGATTGTCGATAACTATGGGAACTCCGCACCATACAACGTAAATTTCGTGCCGAACGCGGGCATGAATATCGGCGATGGCGCCAATTCCCAGGGTGCATTTACGGGCGTTTTCCAAAACCGCTTCATGCCTTCGGCGAACGCCATCTGGACTTTGGGCAAGCACACCCTGACGTTCGGCGGCAGTTTCTCCTACACACAGCTCAACACTCGGGACAACCGAACCAACAAGGGCACCATCGCTTTCGCTGACTTCTCGCAATTCCTGCAAGGTTTAGAGACCTCCTATAGCACCAACGGATTCGTGACCAGCGCGTTTCTCCAGGGCGACGCCAATCGCTACTATCGCGCCAAGGATACCGGCGCGTACTTGCAGGATAAGTTCCAGATTCGACCCAATCTCAGTCTGACGGCTGGCGTGCGCTTCGACGATCACGGGGGGCTCACAGAGAAGAACGGGCGCTTCTACAATTTCGATCCCTCGCTGTACAACTACGACGCAACGACGGATACGATTGTCTCGAACGGCTTCATCATTGCCGGCAACAATAAGCTGTTCCCCAGCAAGGGTGTCAGCGATTCCACCCTGACCGGCAGGCAATGGGGCCTTGCGCCGCGCCTCTGAGTGGCGTGGAGTCCCAAAAAGTTCAATAACAAGATCGTGGTCCGCGCGGGCTGGGGTATGTACTACGACCGCGGCGAACTATTCACCTATCTCTCCCCTGGGGTGGCCGCTGGCGTCATTCCCGGAGGACCGTTCGGCGTCAACCAAGCACCGCCTTTTGTGAATTCCCAGGTTTGCACCGCGATTGGCGGCTTCTACGAGGGATTCATTCCTACGTGTGATCCCACGCAGCCGAACGGCGGCTCATTTTCAAATCCTTGGGGCGCGACCCTCGGGCCTCCTCCTACTGGCAATCCGGCCACGATTACCCTGCCCAATGCGGCAGCCGTCGCGAGCGGTTCACCTCTCTTCGCCTTTGCCGATTACAACCGGGCCAACAAGCTGCCGTACACGCTCAACCAGATCGTCGACATCCAATGGCAGCCGCGCAATGACCTTTCTATCGAGATCGGTTACGTGGGCAACTTGGGACGCCATGGAGTGATTCCCATACCGTTCAATCAAGCTCAGATCGCCACGCCAAGTCACCCGATCCATGGCCAGAACTACACCTACGGCTACACCGTGGAGACTCCTGCGGGCTGCAACCCAACTACGAACTTGGCTGCATGTACGGCATATACGCCGACCTGCAACCTGAATGGCGTCACGAGTGGTTGCACCGGGATGGGACTGCCCGACGGAACCCAGATGATGGCGAACTATGAAGGCGGCAACGTGGACCTCCGTGTTCCCTTTATAGGCTATTCGTCGGAATCCGAGTCCTACACCGCGGCGGGCATCTCGGCCTACAACGCGTTCCAGGCCCATGTCGAGAAACGCCTAAGCCATGGTTTGCAGGTGGGTTTTTCCTATACCTTCTCACACTCTACCGATGAGCAAAGCGGACTGGGTCTCTTCTTCAACGGGAACAACCCGCTGAATCTTCGCTCGGCCTATGGACTGTCTGATTTTGACCGCAAGCATGTCCTGAACTTCACGTATCTCTACCAGTTACCCAAGTTCTATGACGTCTCGTCGCTCAAGGGCAAGCTGGCCAATGGGTGGGCCATCGAGGGTCTGGCTATCGTGCAAAGCGGCCAGCCGTACAGCATCGTGGATTACTCCGGCGCGGTTGGTAGCATCTTCTACGGTACTTCCGACGGCATCACCAATCCGGTTGTCCCGCTGGGCACGTGCACGCCGTCGAAGGCTCTCACGGGAGCGAGCGGCGCGGCGCCCGGGTCACCAGCGCTCAATGCCGCATGTTTCACCTTACCGCTCCTAAATCCGGGTGATTTGGGCGGCGCTATCGCTCCGGGCGACACCTTTGAAACTAACTTCACGACCGGACAGCGCAATATTTTCCGTCAACCCTGGCAACGGCGAGCGGACGTCTCGATTGTCAAAGCCACGCGGTTGTCAGAGCGATTTTCGGCAAAGTTTACCTTCGACGTTTTCAACGTGACCAACACCGCCAGCTTCGACATCCCAATCGACAACGTCTCACAAAACCTGTTCTTCAACGATTTCCCGGTATTCGGCTCTTCGCTTTACTCTTCACCTACGGCGAGCGGCTTGGGCATCGTGAATAAGACCATCGGCAGCCCGCGGCAAATTCAGATGACGCTGCGCCTGCTTTTCTAGTCCGCCCTCCAAAGATTAAGATCGCGGGGCTTCCGAGTAGCTCGGGAGTCCCGCGGTTAGCGCGTCTCTTTATCTTTGACGGTAATTCTCACGCAGGCGAGTGGCGCACAGGCGGTCTGCTTCCTGTTCGACAGGAAACCCGGGATTCAGTTTCAATTCGCACGGACTGCCACCGACAACATCTCCACCCGAGCCGCGTCGAACCGCCCCTGCAGTTCCGCTGCGGACGAAAAGCTCTTGCCCGCCACGTGCCGCGCGGGGAAATCAAAGCGAATCGATGGCTCCGCAAACGGGTAAGGATCAAGCCAAAAGTCTCGCGGCCCCACCGGCCGCGCCTCGACCTGGGTGTGGCCCCCGTCCCGCAGCGGCAGCGGATGCAACAGAAAAGCCGGCTGTCGAAAGTCCACGCAGGTGAGCAAAGAAAGATAGTCGGTGGCCTGGAGCAGCCGAAAATGCTCGCCTATGGCGGTTTCGCCGGCCTGTTCCGGTGGGAATCGCGGATCGCTGGCGATTTGTATCCGCAGCGATTGCTGAAAAGTTTTCTGCTGGTCGAGAAACTGGTCGAGCAGCGGCAACTGCGCGGGCGCGATCGTGGAACGGTCGGCGTGCTCGGTCAGCAAGTTGAAGGTATGCATGGAGATAAGCACCGCCGCATAAGGATCCTCGGACGCGATCAGGCGAACGGCGCGGTCGCGCACCGCCAGATAGTCGGCGAGATCGATCTCCTCAAAGGCCGAGTACTTCCCAACCAGCTCCACCGAGAACGCGCTGGGCTTGCCCTGGCGGGTGATCTGCGGCGCCGCATCGCGTGCCGCCCAGCCGTCATCGTGGCGGGCGATGCCTTTCAGCACATTGGTCCGCGGCTCCGGCGGCAGAAACCGCTCGTTGCCCCAGCGCTCCGCGAAAGCTCCCGCGAGGCGCGCGTGGTCCGGGTGCGTAACTAGCCACCATCCCGTCTCCGTCTCCAATCGCAACATGGTTGCCACCCCTCGCAGAAACTTTGGCGATTCAGTCGGTTTCCGGCACGCGCGCCGATTCGTGCCAGCGGTGCAGGCAATACCATTCCAGAAACATCACCACGAACAAAAATCCGAAGCCCAATACGGTCGCGGCCAGCACCAGCGCGAACAAATAATCCGTTTGGAGCTGTGACGACGCGTACAAGATCGAGTAGCCTAGCCCGCCTTCGCCAACACGGCTCGAGCCGGCGTACAGTTCGCCGATGACGGCGCCGATCACCGCAATGCCGCTGGCGATGCGGATTCCCACGAAAAGCGACGGCACCGAATGCGGCAAGCGCAGCTTGAAGAGCAGTTGCGCCCGCGAAGCGTTGTGCATCAGGAAGAGATGCACCAGGTTTTCCTCCACACTGATCAGGCCCTGCGTGGTGTTGGCGATGATCGGCGCCAGCGACATGATGAAGGCGATCAGTGTCACCGCCCCCGTTCCCGCGCCCACCCACATGATGATCAGCGGCGCGATGGCTATGATCGGCACGGTCTGCAGCAGCAGCGTGTACGGGTAAAGCATCTTCCGCACCCAGCGCGACTGCGCGAAGATCAGCGCCACCACCACGCCCATCGCGGTGCCGGCGATCAAGCCGCCCGCAGCCTCTTCCGCCGTAATCGACAAGGATGTGAGCAGCGATGGAAAGCGTGCGCCAACCGCCTTCGCCACGGCATACGGTGAAGGCAGCATGTACGGCGGCACATGGAAGATCCATAAAATCAGCTGCCACAACGCCACCAGGGCCGCGAAAACCGCAACGGCGTTGCCCAAGGTAATCAGCCGGCGCCTCATGACGTGAGCGCCTCCCGCAAGGTCCGCGACACCTTCCCAACCAAATCATCGAACTCCGGCGTGGAGCGTAACGCCGCGGTGCGCTCCGGCGGAAGCTCCACGGGAAGCATGGCGTGAATTCGTCCTGGGTTAGGCGCCAAGATCACAATCCTGGTGGAAAGAAAAACCGCTTCGGCCACCGAGTGGGTCACAAAGACTGCGGTCCACTTCTGCTCCGCCCGCAGACGCAACAGCTCTTCATTCAAACGGTCGCGCGACATCTCATCCAAAGCCGCAAAGGGTTCATCCATCAGCAGCAGCCGTGGGCTGGTGGCCAGCGCTCTCGCGATGGAGGCGCGCATCTTCATGCCGCCGGAGAGTTCGCGCGGATAGGCCTTGGCAACGTGGCTGAGACCAACAAGCTCGAGCAGCGCCGCGGTCGTCTCTCGCCGCCGATCCTTGCTCGCGCCCTCCAGCTCCAGGCCCAGGCCTACGTTCTGCCACACGGTGCGCCAAGGAAGTAGGCTGGCGTCCTGAAAAATGTACGAGATGGTTTCGCGCGCATTCTTGGGCGTCAGGCCGTCGACGGAGATGGTCCCGGCGGTGGGCGGCGTCAGCCCGGAAATCAACTTCAGCACCGTGGATTTTCCGCAACCTGAAGGCCCGATGAAAGTGACGAACTCGCCCTTGAGAACGACCAGGTCCAAATCATCTAGCACCGCCTGGCCGTTGCCGTAGCTCTTACGGACGCCGGCGAATTGGATCATTGGTACTTCCACGTCAGAGCTCATCCCGCGCTCTCGCTTACCGGCAAGTACAATGCGGCCGGCCGCTCGCGGTCGTGGTAGACGATCTGTGTGGAGCGTTGCCAGTCCCAAGAGGTGGCGCGGCAGGACGCAACCCCGCTTCCGGGATTGCGGTCGTAGAGCGGGAAAGCGCTGCTGGCAACTTCCAAGCGAATGCGGTCGCCCCGGGCAAAGCAGCACGAGATAGGCTCAAGGAGGAAATCCCAAAGATGCACCCTGTCCGCTGTGTAGCCTTTCTCTCGGAATAACCAACTCGACCGCGCAATGCCGATGCAAACGAACTCCGCCGCTCCATTTGGCTGCACGCGAACGAGCTTGGCGGTGAAGTCGGTGTGGGCTGAGGAAGTAGCGCAATAAAGGACAACGCGCGGGACGCCAAAGACTCGCAATGCCTGCGTCAGCGGCCCCGTTGTGTAAACCAGGAGATTGTTGCCCAACTCCAACGTGGCCTGATCGAACGGGCCCCTTTGCGCTGACGGACCTCCCGGTGCCAGGACCGGAACCTCGGGGTCGTAAACGAAGATGTCGCAAGGCTCCGCCTCGGCAGGCGGCGCCGTTGAAAGCGTCCCATCACCCTTGCGGGAGTTGGCCCTGCCCCCGCTATGTATATAAAGGATGTGGTTTGGCTCCGTAGGAAAGGCATCGGCGTGCCGCCAGCGGTTCTCCCCAAGCACAAAATGGCGGACGCGCGGCTCGCCGGCAAATTCGCCTGAATCTTTCAGCCAGTGATTGAACCAGCGCAACAGAATCGCATCGGTGTCCAGTAGCGCCTCCACGCCAAAGTCTGTCCCTCCGACGCGATCACCCCAGGGAATGTGTTGCCACGGTCCCGCGATCAGGTATTGGTGTTCACGCGCGAAAGCGCTGCCCGCGCGCTGGCACAGCGCCAGGAAGCCATCCACGCTGCCCTTGAGATAGGTGTCGTACCATCCGGCAACATGCAAGGCCGGAACGTTGATGCTCCCCAGCGATTGGCTCACATCCAGCGACGACCAATACTCACCCGGCTCGGCGTGATCGAACCAATCGAGAACATAGTGAGGCACACCTTCGCCGTGCAGAGCAGGGTGGTCACGGAAAGGCAGAACGCCGGTTTGCGCCGCCAAGTTGGCCCAAGCTTGTTCCAGCCGGTCGCTGGCTCCGCGCAACTTCTTTCGGCGGGTGTCGGCCTTCAGCATCTGGAGTCCCCAGCCGAGGCTGGAAGCGAGTCGCAGCGCACCCTGGTGATAAAACCAGCCGTGATAGAGGTCGCAGGCCGTCATCCCCGGCGCAATGCACGCTAAGCCCTCCGGCTGTTCCGCGGCCGCGAGCAGTTGCGTCATTCCCTGGTAGGAAAAACCGTACATGCTGATGCGGCCATTCGATTCCGGCCGCTCGCGCAGCCAAGCGATGGTTTCCGCTCCATCGCGCGCTTCGTTACGAAAGGGATAAAACTCGCCTTCGGAATCGCCTCGCCCACGCACGTCCTGGATCACCACGTTGTAGCCGTGGCGCGCAAACCACACCGGGTGCGCGTAAACCACCGTAGACGCGATGTCTCGCCCGTACGGCTGGCGCATCAGGAGTGTCGCTTGCGGACCAGGCTGTGGCGGGAAGTAGTGGTCCGAAACTAGTTCCACGCCGTCGGACATGCGGCAACGCACGCCGCGCTCCAGGCGCACGCCGTTGCCGCAAACGGCCAAACTCGACGCGCTCATGGTTTCGGCGGATGCGGGTTTGGATAGCGCGCCATCGCCTGCAGGGCGGCGGCCAGCCGCGTTGCGGCTTCGTCCAACCAGCGCGCGCCATTTTCCGCCGTGGCTGGACGTGGATCGCCCATAACGCCGCTGGACGCTATGTCGCGGGTGAGCCACGCGAAAGTCGCGGGAGCGTTTTCCGGAAGCAGCATCTCCGGCTTAGAAATGTCCGCGATGTAGTTGACCGTGTAAGCCGAGCGATCCACCAGTTCCGGCACCGAAGCCAGCAGCAGAGCTGTCTCCACTTCACCCGCGTGAAAACCGTAAGCTTTTTCTTGCGGATGGAGGCTCTCGAAGGCGATCCCGCCCGAGCCATGCAACGCAAAGGTTCGCAGGCCAAATTCGGCTCGCAGGTCGCGAGCCATCACGTCGATCAGCGCGGTGTTGCCGCCATGGGTGTTGTAAAGCACCAGCTTCTGAAACCCCGCGCGGGACAGGCTTGCGCCTAAATCGTGCAGCACGGCCATGAACGTTGACGCGCTCACCGACAGCGTTCCGGGAAATCCGATGTGTTCGTTGCTCTTGCCGTAATGCACCGGCGGCAAAGCGTAGGCCGGCAACTCCGGCGGCAGTTTGTTCAGCGCGTGCCCCAGCAGCAAGTTGTTGATCAACGTGTCGGTAGCCAGAGGCAAATGATGGCCGTGCTGCTCGATGGCCGCCGTGGGCAGCACCAGCAGTGTCGAATCGCGCGGCAGCGCATCCACTTGCTTCCAGTTCAGGTAAGCGAAGTTGCGCGCGTCGGGAATCCAGGTCTTCATTTTGCGGCGGCTCCGGTTGCCGCGGTCTCCGGCTCAAACGTAGCCATCTTGCCGGGATTCAACAAACCCTTCGGATCGTAGCGCCGCTTGGCAAGCAGTTGCACGTTGTCCGCGCGATAGCGTCCTCCGCCCTCGACGTTGTTCACGTGGGGATTGGCCACGAAAACCCCGATCTCGCGGCAGAAATCGATCATTTCGTTCAACCGCTCCTCCGTGGTGTAGTAAACCAGCGGAATCGCTCCGGGAATCATCTGCCCCTCGCCGTTTTTCCAGAACTCCATGTGAAAAAGAATTTCCTGGCCAAATCGATCCTTCAATTTCCGTAGTTGCTCGCGTACCGTGGCGGGATCAAACGCGCACTGCAGATAAGTGTAGGCCTCATCCGTCTTCATGGCCCAGAGCGTGGTGTGGTTCCAGGTGTAATCGGAAAGCAGCGGCCTGGTGCGCAACCCGAGGTACGCGCCGGCGTAACTCACGGTTCCGCCAGCTTCCCGTGCCGCAGCTTCCAGCGCCGCGAGTTGCCCAGAGGCAATCAGAAAGAAGATCAGCGCTTTCCCTTCCGGCGCGCATTGCGCCACGGGCGTGAAAAAAGAAGGAATCGGCCACTCGAACGTGGTGACCAGCCGCTTCATCCATTGCTTTTGGTTGGAGACAAGTTCGCTGAAATCAAACGCGGCGTCGAAGCTGTCAAAAGCGACAGCGCACTGCGACCATTGCACAGCTGGCGTCAGTGCCAGCCAAATTCGGGTAATCACGCCGTTGGTGCCCCAGGCGTGCAAAATGTCGTGCACCGCTTCTCCCTCGTGCCGCAGCAGACGAGGCTCTGCCTCCATGGTGACCACCTCGAGAGCTCGAACGGTGGCAAAGTCCCGCAGATTGCCGTGCGCCACTGAGCCAATGCCTCCCGATCCGCCGCCGAGAAACCCTCCCACCGTGGCCTTGACGATCGTTGAGGGGTAGCACCGCAGCTCCCAGCCTAATTTGCGTGCTTCGTTTTCCAACGCGCCGAGGCGCACGCCAGGCTCGCAGACCGCGACGCCTTCCGCCTGGATCGTTTCGATCCGATCCATCCGCGCCAGATCGAGCACCACTCCGCCTTGCAGTGGAACCGCTTGGCCATAGTTGCCAGTGCCCGCGCCTCGCACAGTCACCGCAACATTGTGAGCGTGGCAGTAGCGCAATACGCTCTGGATTTCCGGCGCGCTCAGCGGCTGCACCACCAGGTCGCCCACCTTGCCGTCGAGCTGCTTGCGCAGCACCGGGGAATACCAGTAGAAATCACGCGAAAGCTGCTCCACGAGCTCGGGCTGCGTGAGCACGCGCGCGCCATCGCCAAGAAGCGAAGCGAGTGCGGCGGCGTGGCTGGCATCCATGGCGTGCGCGCCTTTCCAAAGGCTATGACTTGCGCGGATTCTTCCTGCGCGTGCTCCACTTGCGAAAGGCCTGCAACATATTCGGATGCGTGAAAAGCGTGTAACAAAGTTCGCGCAACACGGGACCTTCCACGATGCACTTCATGTCCGCGCGCCGCGCCACTTCTTTCGCCGCGATGTGAATCTGCAGGCAGTGGCGGTTGGCGTCGGCGATGGTTGCGCCAAAAACCACGCGGTCCAGCTTGGCCCACAGCGCGTTGGCCATGCACATCGGGCACGGCTCGCAGGTGGAGTACAACGTGTATCCCGCCAGGATAGGGGACTGCAGCTTCTTGCAGGCCAGACGAACGGTGCGCACCTCGGCGTGAGAGCTGGGATCGTTCTCGCGCATCACGGCGTTGGTGGCCTGCATCAGCCGTTCGCCGCTCTTGGTGTTTACGATGAGCGCTCCGAAAGGCGCGGGGTGCGCGGTCTCGAGGGTGCGCGCGGTGAAGCGGACCAGCTCACGCATGCGTTCTTCATCGAGGGAAGCCACACCACTACGCCTGACTGCCGGAGGCGGCATGGCCCGCAATCTAGCACAGCGACGGAGGTGGATAACAAGCGGAAAATCGAATCGGTCGAATCGAACGCACGGCATCTCGCCTGTGCGTTATGCGGCTAGAATGCACTGCATGCGCTTCCTGCGGCCTACGATCCTGTCTCGCCGGTGGTTCTCATCCCGGCAGAGAATCGCGGTGCCCAAACGCCCGGCCCGCAGCGCGTTCTGCCTGCCGATCTTGTTTCTTGGCGTGCTGGCCGCGGGCTGCCACGGATCGTCGGCCGGGAACGGCAGCCAGGCTGGCTTGACCAAAGTCGCCCTGCAAGCCGACTGGTATCCGCAACCCGAACATGGCGGCTTCTACACCGCGCTGGTGAAGGGCTACTACAAGCAGGAAGGGCTCGACGTCAGCATTCAGCCCGGCAGCCAGTACTCGGTTCCCGATCAAATCGTGGCCTCGGGCATGGCGCAGTTAGGCCTGGGTTCTTCGGACCGCACGCTGGAATCGGTCGCGGACGGCCAGCCGCTGGTGGCGGTGGCTGCCACCATGCAATCGGATCCGCAAGGAATCATGGTGCGCAAGGACTCGCCGGTCCATTCGTTCGCCGATGTCGAAGGGCGCACCGTGGCCGTCAAACCCGGATCCACGTGGTATCAGTTTTTGCAGAAACGCTACCAGTGGAAAAACGTGCGCGAGATTCCCTCGACGATGAGCGTGGCCAATTTCGTCGCCGATCCGCAGTACATCCAGCAGTGCTTTGCCACCTCGGAACCGTTCTTTGCGCATCAGGCGGGCATCGAAACGCGGGTGCTGCTCACCAGCGATGCGGGGTATAACCCGTACCGCGTGATGTTCACGACCCGAGATTTTCTCCGGCAGCACCCGGAAGCTGTAGGCAAGTTCGTGCGTGCATCGGTGAAGGGCTGGCGCGATTACCTGAACGATCCAACGACGGCACACACCGTCATAGCCAAGCTCAACCCTGCGCTGAGTCCGGAATGGATGAAGTTCACCTGGGAGGCGTTGCGCGATGGGCACTTCATCGCCGGCGACGATCCTAGCGGGGCGCAGCTCGGGCAGATGACTGCGGAGCGCTGGACTTCGTTGTACCAGCAACTTGTCGACCTAAAGGTGATCGACAAGCCGTTTGATCCAGCGATCGCTTACACGCTGCAGTTCGTGCAGCAAAAGTAGCGCCCAACCGGTCCTCCACCGTTTCTACCGGACGCCGAGCAGAATCTCTATGGTGAGTTGGTCCAGTTTCTCGTAGACGCAGGCTCTTTCCAGTAGCGCTAATCAAGGGCTTGTCTTGCCCATTCACTCGCAACAAGATTTGCTCGCGCGGCTTCCGTGGCGCGGCGAAACTGTCCCCAAAAATCAAGTTCCCTGGCGGCGGCAAGGTTCACCTGCCCGGTGCTCGCAGTCGACTTTCTTTCGGTGCACATCGGTCTGTTCGGCGGTTTTTGTGCGACCATCGCTGCAACCGAGTGCCACGGAGCGCCCGATTGAGGCTCGATTGAGCTGGATATCTCAAAATTCTGTAGCTTCATAGCGCCTTATGCACTTCTGCGCCATCAACCAGCGCGAATTCCACCCGGCGCCGCATCGGATCGATGCGTTCGGCGCGCACGCGAACGCGGTCGCCGTGCTGCCACAAAAGCTGCTTCGGCTTGGCGCCCCGGCCGCGCCGCGCCCCTTTCCCACCGCGTCCGCCTTGCTCGCTTTGTAGCGCGACGATGGCGTGATCGCGCTCGCGATACACACAGCGCGTCCCCGCCGCCTCCTCCAGCGCACCGATGGGCAGCAACCCTTCCACAAACACCTCGAACAACTCCACGAAGCATCCATATTTCTGCACCGAAATAATCAGCCCGTCGTATTCCTCGCCGAGATGTTCTTCCATGAACTGCGCCGTCTTCCAATCCATCAACTCGCGTTCCGCACCCGCCGCCCGCCGTTCCGCTTCCGAAGTTTCCGCGGCAATTTCCTCGAGCGCTCCGTGCGAGTACAGCGCCGCTTCCGCCCCCGCCCCGGGCTTCCCCACTGAACCGGGCGCCTCTCCAGGATGCTCTAGCGCCCATTTCAAAACGCGATGCACGATCAAATCGGGATACCGCCGGATCGGCGAAGTAAAGTGCGTGTACTCATCGAATCCCAGCGCAAAGTGTCCCAGCGAATCCGCCGCATACCGCGCCTGCTTCAGCGAACGCAGCATTAAATACGAAACGATGCGCTCTTCCGGCTTGCCCGCGACCTTCCGCACCAGCCGCTGATAGTGCTGCGGCGTGATGCGCAGCTCTGCGGTGGCAGGCAGCGCCACGCGCATGCCGCGCTCGCGTCCTTGCCCGTAAGAATCGGGCCGACCGGCCTTCGCGGGAGCCGGCACGCGCCCGTGCCGCACCGCAACCTCCCGCTGATGCAAATCCGCCACGCCCAGCGAGTACCCAAACGCCTGCGCCAGCTCCTCGAACTCCAGCACCTTCCGCGCGTCCGGCTTTTCGTGCACGCGATGCAGCGCCTCGATCCCGCGCTTCAACAAATAAGCCGCCACCGCGCGGTTGGCCGCCAGCATGAATTCCTCGATCAGCCGGTGCGCGATATTTCGCTCGCTCCGCCCGATGCTGATCATGCGCTGCTGCTCGTCGAACTCGATCACCCGCTCCGGCAAATCAAAATCAATCGAGCCATGTTCGTTGCGCCGCGCGTTCAGCAGCAGCGCCAGCTCTTTCATGTCGCAAAAGTGATGCGCCAGCGCCGCGTAGCGCGCCACAGCCTCCGCGTCGCCTTCGATCACTTTATTGACGTTCGTGTACGTCATGCGCTCGGCGGACTGAATCACGCCGGACGTCATCCGCGCCGCGCGCATATGTCCCGCCGCGTCAAACTCCATCAGCGCGCTCATCACCAGCCGTTCCTCGCGCGGCTTCAGCGAGCACATGCCGTTGGAAAGCGCTTCCGGCAGCATCGGCACGGCGCGATCCGGAAAATAAACCGACGTCCCCCGTAGCCGAGCCTCGCCATCCAGCGGCGTAGCCGTGCGAACGTAGTGCGCCACGTCCGCGATGTGCACCTGCAAGTGCCATCCGCCATCCGCCCGCCGCTCCACGTACACCGCGTCGTCGAAATCCCGCGCCGTCTCCCCATCGATAGTCACAATCGGCAAATGCCGGAAATCTTCGCGCCCCGCCCGCTCCGTTTCTTGCACCGCCCGCGCGCGCTGCTCCGCATCCTCCAGCACTTCGGCCGGAAACACGTGAGGCAAATGATGTTTGCGAATAATGATCTCGGTGTCGACACCGAGATCCCCCGGCCGCCCGAGGATTTCGATCACCCGCCCCGTGGGCGCGGCTCCCCCGCGCGGATAACGCACCAACTCGACGTTCACCACTGCACCGTCCAGCTCCTCCAAACGCGGAATGCGCCGCCCTCGGGTGCTTTTCTCGTCCGCATCGCTGAAGCCCAGCTTCTTCGCCAGACCCTGCG
>Ga0210403_10000222_pt1 | contig 62943 bp, 51 predicted proteins | sample IncBWC19MmetaG_FD_150863 | JGI IMG/M metagenome (GOLD analysis project Ga0210403, IMG submission 150863) | Forest soil microbial communities from Barre Woods Harvard Forest LTER site, Petersham, Massachusetts, United States - Inc-BW-C-19-M | ecosystem: Environmental > Terrestrial > Soil >...
AGAATCTTCCAGCACCAGCATCCACCGAACCAGCAATGGAATGGTCTGCTGCGCTGGAACACAGTAAGTCCCAGAATCGCCAGTGATGCCGGTTACTTCACCGGCCGTCCAACTTCCCCGCGTGTGCGCGTGATAGCGGTGTGCATAGAGAAACAGCAAAAACTCTTCGATTCGATCCAGCCGCAAAAGCATTTGAGCGTATCCGTAGGAGATGAATCCAAGAATCTCTCTCCCCTCCGGACCAAAGCGCCACACGTTGGCTACCACTCCAAGAGTGGTTGCGCCGTGAGCGCGCATGCAGTCGATCACGAGGTTCGCCAGGTTCGGAGGCAAAATATCGGCTTGCAGCAGTTCAGCATAAGGCCGATGCGGCCATTGCTGTGGGCTGGGCTTCTGTTTCTCAAGCGATTCGCGGAAGGTAAGAGTTGTCCCTGGGAAGATCCCGATGTACGGCGGTGCCTTATCTCTTTGGATATTCTGTTCGATGCTCTTGATGGTCTGGTCCTGCAAAGTCTTGCTGCGCTTGAGCCACTGGTCAGCCCGAGTTTGCATAGCCGGCGTCGAGTTAGCCCGACCCAATTGCGTCCATACCTTGGCTAGATCTTTGAAACCGCGCGCGGCAAACGCACTATTTGCATAGTAAGGCTGCCAATACAACGACGGTGTTGGGCTCAAGCAAGAATCCGATTCGCTCCACCCGCGGATCAGCCCATGCCCCGGATTTTCTTCCGGCAGTTGGAGACTCTCGTCGTGCATGTCCGCCAGCTGTTTCGCGGTCGCCTCGATTTTCGCTCTGTGTTTCAGAAGCAGCCGGGCATCGCCACTGTAATTGAAATACCGCGCGAGAAGAGAGAGGGTCATGCCGAACTGGGCGGTCTCCGGACCACGCATATCGATCATGCCGTTGTCGTCGACGTATTCGGAAAAGTAGTTATCGATGAAGAGCCGCGCGGTATCCAAACGCCCCCACTCCATGTTGGTGTAGATGGCGCTGGTGAAGATGTCTTGAAAACCATCGTATTCTGAACCCGCGTAGTCGCGATCCACTGCGCCGTATTTCGGATAGACGCCAGCGGGGCGAGTCATCAGCTCTTTGACGAATGCATGCTTCGATAAATCGATCCAGTCATGCTGTGGCAGAGAAGCCGGAGAGCAGTCGTCCAGCAGCCGCTGCCAGTATTGGGCAAACTCGAGCAATGCGCGATAAAACTCCTCTGGCTTGGGATCTTGTCTCGCAGGCGGAAAGGCCGGGTAGCTGTGGCCATACACGACCTCGGCTATCTTGCCGTTCTCGATTCGCGCCGCCCGGTGCCACGTGTGGACGATGTATTTGTTCTTGTTTGGGCGCACGTCGCCGAAGAGGACGATCTCCCAATAGCCTTCGCTCGCAGTGGTGATGACTTTGCGTACGGCCGGCATCCAGCCGCCCACTAGCCCGTCGAAGATTTGCCCATGCTCGGTGGCTTCGCGCAATCGAGGAAAGTACTGGCCTGAGTGATAAGTACGGGTGCCTCCGCCTCGGTAGACGGGAGTGACGTCGTAGGCTTCCTTTGTTCCTACAAACGTCGTCCACAACCGCGGATTCTTCTCCGCCGATGCCATGGGAGGAGCGGCCGTTCTCACTGCTTCCGGATCGGGATCTCCATTCTGTAAGAGGCGATCCGCCAGCAGGTCAGCGGATGACGTTCCGATGTCTTGCAGCGCCAGGCCTAGATAAGGCGTTCCCTCAGCCATGGAAGCTTCAGCGCTCTTACCCAGAGCGAGCGTCTCTCCGGATGACGATACAAAGATCAGCGCGCCTTCCCGCGTGCGAAGATCTTCATAGACCTTCCACGAAGTGCTTTGCGAATTGAATTCTGAAACGAGAGTGCACCCTTCCACCGAAACAGTAGGGCCGGAAACGGTGCTCGATAACGGATGCTTACGAGTCTGGGCTTCCGCGACGCCGAGACCGGCGAGCAGCTCGAGACCGGCGGCGCTTACCGCCATACTTTGCAGGAATGCTCTTCGGTCCATCGTATTTATTCCGTTTGTTGTAGTGCCTAACGACGGCGTCTTCTCGATCTCTCCGCGTCTCGATCTTCCTTAACCTCGAAGTTAGCCGGCGGGGTAACTCCGAGCAGGTGTTGCACAAAGTAATCCCAGCGCCGCCGCACGAGGTAGCGCGCGTGTTCCCCGCTCTCGCCGTGAAACATGTTGGGCACGAACAGCATGTCGAAATCTTTGTTGGCCTTCATGAGCGCATCTGCCAAACGCATGGTTTCTACCGGGTGCACATTGTCATCGATGTCGCCATGTTCCAGAAGCAGATGTCCTTTCAAACGGCTCGCCATGGTGACGTTCGATTGCTCAACATAATCGTCCTGCACCGGATACCCCTGGTAGAGTTCATTCCACCAAGCCTTATCGAGCCGCGCATCGTGGTCACCCGAAGTAGAGACCCCGACTTTGTAGAAATCCGGAAACGCCAGCATGGCGTGGGCCGCACCATAGCCGCCGGCTGATGTCCCGAAGATTCCAACGCGCTCGACATCCATGTAAGGGTAACGCGACGCCATCTGCTTGATCATCGCCACGTGATCTTCGAAGGCTCCGCCCAGGTTTCGGTACGAGAACAGATGAAAGGTGCGTGATCGTCCGGACGTGCCGCGCCCGTCGACCATGACAACCACAAACCCCAGCTCTGTCATGGACTGAAGCCAGAACGTATTAAAAGTCTTGGGCACAAAAAAAGATTGCGGTCCCGTATAGACGAATTCAACGATGGGATACTTCTTTCCTGCGTCAAAATTTGACGGACGCCAGATCAATCCATACAAATCGGTCGTGCCATCGGCCGCCTTCCCCTGAAATGGCTCCGGCGCTTTCCACCCCGTCTTCGTCAGCCAAGCGGGATTAGATTCTTCAAGGACCCGCAGCGGTGAGCCGTCTTTCGCGCGCCGCAACACTACCTGGGCCGGCAGATCGGGACGCGAGTAGGTGTCAATGAAGTACGCGCCATCCCCCGAAAAGTTGACCGAATGAGTCGCGTTCTCGGGCGTAAGCAACTGAAGTCCCTTGCCGTCGAAGCCGACACTGTACAGATGAGTCTGATAGGGGTCTTCATCCTTCTCGCGTCCACTGGCCGTGAAATACACGCGGCGACTCGGTTCATCGACATATTCGATCTGTTGAACGACCCAGCGACCCTGCGTAATCTGATTCTGAAGTTGTCCGGTTTTGCTGTAAAGATACAGATGATTCCAGCCATCCCGTTCGGAACTCCACAGAATCTCGCCCGTGCCTTTTATGAACCGATAGAATGTCTCGCCCGGATCCACATACGGGTCCGACTGCTCGCGCACCAGGACTCTTTGCTCTCCGGTGGAAGGGTCAACCACACGAAGTTCCTTCGCCTTGTATCCACGTTCGCCGTAGTCGTAGTAGACGCCCTTACTGTCAGGAAACCATTCAAACCCGGGCCCCTCCTGAAACGGCAACTCGATCGAGGCAGACTTCACATCCGTACGCCGCCCAGATTGAATATCAAAGATGATGGGCTCCGCCTTGGCCAGCACCTCGCCCGGCAATGGATAAACGTAGGTGAATGCCTTGGGCCGGAGCTGGTTCGGCGGGACAAATTGCACGCTGGTGAAGCGGCCAGAATTTCGGGAATCAATGTGATAGGTCACCAGCTTGGATGAGTTCGGCGCCCAGAACACCGCGGCGGGCTGCTCCACGTCCTCTGTGCTCTGATCAACCATCAACCGCAGGGACGGGAGTGGGGTGGCATAGTCCCAGCCTTTCACTCCATCCTGTGTCAGTTGCAACTCTGTGCCAGTGGAGACGTCACGCAAAAAAAGATTATGGTCTCGAACAAAAGCAGCCCAGCGCTTGTTCGGCGAGAGTTCTTCATTCGAGCGTTTCGGTTCGGTAGGATCGCTCTTGCACTCGTAGCCGGCAAGGGAACAGGTCCACTCTGCCCCGTCGAGTGAGAAGCGGATCGCCTTGCCATCATCCGCAAACTCAAACTCTCGAAAAGGCAAGTCGGATGGGGAGTACTCCTGTTTATTCGCATGAGACAGTGAGGCCGCAAGGCGCGCATGGTCGAACGCGGGACCGGCGGTGTCCCGCTCCGAGTCGACCAGAATGAATTCACTACCGCTGGGGGAGGACTTGCGATACCAGAACCGGCTCGTCTTCTGAATCCAGTGCGGGTTTACGTCGGCAACATACAGGACATGTCGCAGATTTCCCGGAAGAAACTGTTGGGCCCGTTCATAATCCTCTTGCTTCCCTTGCGCAGCCACTCGAGGCGCAAGAATAGACGACAGCAGCGCGACCGGAAGTACCCAAGATCGGAGGTTAAGAATTTTCGCCCCCTGGAAGAAAAATCGGCTGGTTGCTAGAAGCGCCCCTGCCGGCCTCGCCTAGAACCGACAGAGGCGCCCTATTCATGCGAGACAATCAGAATTCCACGTTCGCTCGCAATTCGATCACGCGTGCCCCCCCGTTCGGGCTGTTGGGATTGCCCGCGTTCGCATTGGAGAGGGTTCCGTTGCTAAGCCCAAATCCCCCACTTTGAATGACGTTGAAACCAAAGTTGGCAGCTCCATTGGTTGCGCCCGGACCAAAAGTCGGGTGATTGAATGCATTGAGCATCTCGGCTTGCAGGCTGAAACGGAGCCTCTCGGTGATCGGGAAGCGTTTGGTGATCGAGATATCGTCGAACGTATTATGCGGTCCGTAAAGCCAGACACGTTGCCCGATTGTACCGGGCGTAGTGTTCTGCGAAATAAACGCCGGATTGGCCCCTCCGCTGGGATTGAGGTACTTAGGATTGATAAAGGCGACGCTCGTCGTCCCGGGTATGTGGTACGAACCCACTCCACTCTGCAACTGTGAAGCCGTGATGCCGTTCAGTACGATGCCGCCATCACCGTAGTCGTTAAAGGTATTGGTTCCCCCGATCAGATAAAACGGAGCTCCGGTCTGGAAGGTGAAGATCGTGCCCACCGTCCAACCTCCGATGATGTGGTCAACAACGCCGCCGCGATTCGCAAATTGCTTGCCCTTCCCAAATGGTAGATCGTAGCTCCCGCTGATGTGTATGACGTGTTTAAGGTCAAACAGAGCTGGTCCGTAGCTCAGGCGCATGTTGCGTAGGCTGAAAACGTTGGTTTGGCCTTGCCAATTGTTCTGAGTTCCCGTACCAAGCGTGTGACTCCATGTGTAATTTGCGTCAAACTGCATTCCGTGCCACTGCCGTTGCCGGAAGTCGACTTGCATCGCGTTGTAGTTGGAGTAGCCCTCTGCGACCGCATAAGTTCCGCCCGGGCCGCCCGGAACAACGCCGTAGGGATTCGCGACAAAGAAGTTGCTCGGATATCCCGCTCCCGGATTGGTTGAAGGGAAGCCAGCATTGTTGACGCAGGGAGCAAAGCTTGCCCCAACCAGATTGCAGAAATAAGGCGCAGCGCCGTTGATATTAGCGAGCACGCCAGCCATGGCGCCTGCGGCTCCGTTATTTAATTGGGTGATGAATCCGCTGTCACCGTAGTCCGCTAACGGTATGCCAGCTCCGCCAGATGCCTCACCGGCGAATGCGGCATCGAAAATAGGCAAGGCCTGCTGGCCGGCAAAACCATTGTTAGCAAATGAAGTGATGCCGTTGGCTGCATTTATGGCAAGGTTCTGTTGCGCTGCCTTGAACTGGCTAAGGAAGCCGTTCTCAAAGATGTTAACTTCATTTGGATTGACTGTGATCCATTGGCGCAGAGTACGACTGCCAACATAGCGCAACTCGAGAGCACGGCTTTCGCCCAGTTGACGCTGGATGCCCAAATTCCACGACTCAGTGTAGGGCTGTTGAATATCTGACTTAATCCCATTCAGAGGTCCGAAGAAGCCTGGTCCACCCAGGAACGTGAAATCCGCTGCCGGTTCCGTCTTGAGGTAAGTCTGCGGCGAGCGTATGTAGGGTATTCCGAACGCAGTGGTGGGATCGCCGCCAGGAGTGAAATTATCCATCGACAATGTTCCCGGGACAAACGTGCCCGGCTGCCCAGTGGCATTCGCGTTGAGAGCGAATATCTGATAGTAGTAGGCCTGATAATCCGTAGCCTGGTTCCATACGTATTGCTGGGGCTCGGTGAGTTTCCTTAACGAGAAACCGGCGCGAATCACGGTCTTGTCCCCACCAAGCCGCCTACCGAATCCATTGTTGGAGGGATTCCATGCGATGCCAATGGCAGGTTGCGGGGATACATTCCAATTTTGGTAGGCTTGGCTGATCTGAATCACTGACGGATTCGGATCGCCCTTGAAGGAACCTGGATTGAAGAGATTCCAAACTCCGGACGGACCAAACATAGAACTGGTCGTCACCGAGTGATAAAGATTGGTAAGATCCCTGTCCGCTCGTGTAAAGTCCCAGCGCAGCCCAAAGTTGAGCGTGAGATTCGGCTTTATTCGATAGGAATCCTGAAAGAACAGGCCAGTGCCGCCAGTGACCTCATCAAGGTTGTACCTTCCCACCGCAGGCGTGTAGTCATTGGTTGCTGGGTTAAAGGCATAGCTTCCGCCCACACTCGCGATCCGAGCCGCAAGGATTGCATAGAGTTGCTGCGCTTCGGCTTGGATATTCGTGTCGTTGGCAGTTGTATTCGGAAGTGTTCCACCAGCCGTAAAGGCGTTACGCGCAGGATCTCCAGTAGCCAATCCGAAATTGACTACAGGAAAGCCTTGCACAGGGTTGTAATAGTGGTTCTGCTCGCGCCACCACGAGAACCCGAAATTCATGGTGTGCGCACCATGCTGCCAGGTCATCGTGTCGGACACATTGAAGATCGGATATAGAGTTTGGACACCCGTGTTGAAGACCGTCCCCGACATCATGGTGTTTTGCGGTCCGCCGATATTGGTGTAACTCCATCCCAGTTGCGGGCTATTTATGTCTAGCGGACTCGCGCCCGCAGCAAACTGCTCGGCGTGGTACAGGTAGCCCCCGCGAAAGTCGTTGACTATGCTCGGAGCCAGTGTCCAATCGAAACCAAAACCGGCGGTGTAAAACTTGGCGGCATACCCGGCTCCGGTCTTCGCCCAATCGGATCCCGGAAAGTCAGGTGGCGAACCCGGATCTCCTGAGCGGTGAGTTTTGGTCATGTTCCACGCGAGGTTGAAACGCATTTTCTGCGTAGCGTCGAAATCTACACGGACTGTGGGAAAGTACTGGGTGGTTGGATTCGGCACTTTCCAATTCAGGTTCTGAAGATTGGGATCACCTGCATTAGGACTCAGATTCCCCGCAGACGCGGCGCTATTGGCAGCACTGAATACCTTCTGAGTGCTGTTTTGATTCACTTGTATGGGCAAGGTTTGACCCTGCGAACATGAGGGGTTAGCGTTGCAGTTTGCTGCCAGCGTAAAAAGGTTGACGGTGTTCCCGTTGTAGGTGAAATTACCGGTTTGCGCTGCCTGGGTGAACAGGTAATTCAACGCTGTGTACGCGCCCGGTTGCTTGCTCTCAGCGTACGTTCCAAAGAAGAAGAGCTTGTCTTTGATGATCGGGCCGCCAACGCTCACTCCAAACTCGTTGAGGATCAGATGATTTTTCTTCGCCGGGTTGGTTGGATCGATCGCTGTGAGGGTGTCATTGAGCCAACTGTTTGCATCGAGAGATGAGTTTCTGAAATCCTCATAGACTCGGCCGTGAAAGGCATTGCTGCCTCGGCGAGTCACAAAATTGAGCTGCATATTGGACTGGCCAAACCCCTGGTCCAAGTTCAATTGCTCGGTCTGCACCGTCATTTCCTGCATGGATTCCAATCGCGGCTCTAAGTCCGGAGCGTCATTTCCGCCAAATTTCATGCGACTCGTGCTACTGATGACGCCGTCGATGTTGTTCCCCTGCGCGATGGCCGGAAGCCCGTCGTACGTTCCGGATCCATTGACGCCGCCGTATCCGGGCACCAGTTGCGACAGCGCTGCCAAGTTGCGGCCTTGCAGCGGCAAATCCTCGATCTGCTTCATGTCGATATTCGTTCCGATCGCATTCGTGGTCGTCTCCACGAGAGGGGCTGTGCCGCCAGTAACCTGCACCGTCTCGCTGATCGCGCCGACTTTCAGATTCGCAGTAATGTCAGTGGTCTTCGCCGCCTGGACAATCACATCAGTAAATTCCTGGCTCTGGAAACCTGCTTTTTTCACCGTCAGGCTGTACTTGCCGAGAGACAAGCTCGGGAACGTATGAATACCTTGCTCCTGAGTAGTCGCTCTGCGGATGCTGTTGGTCGCGGTATCGCGAAGTTCCAGATCGGCACCTTGTACCACGCTGCCGCTCGGATCCAGAACCGTAATGGTGACGGTGCCCTCAGAGCCGTGCTGCGCCTGAACGCTAGGCACACCGATTACAAGGAAAGCCGCAAGGGCGGTCACGACACATGCTGCAGATTTCGTGGCGAACTTCATGATTCCTCCTCACGATGCCTGGCGACTAGAACGTCCGGCAAATCCCGAGACTCCCCCGCACAGGGTTTTCAGCAAACGTTTTCCCAATTGCGGGATTTTGTATACTTTATTCGCCGTCGTTGTCAACCTCAAAGTTTCTCTGGTGTCCGGATGCCCTTACAATGCCCCCGGAACCCCGATCGAAAGGCACCCGTGAAGCCGTCCGGCGTCTCCAGACGCGAGCTACTCAAGCAGATGGGCTATGTCTCGCTGGCGCTCGCCACCCCCGCTCGTGCCTTCAATCCAGAGAACCGGAGCCGTGTCACCTTCCATGACGTCGCCGCACCAGCAGGCATCACCTTCCGCCACGACAACGCGTCCTCTGCGGAGAAGTATCTGATCGAGACCATGGGCTCCGGATGTGGTTGGATCGACTACGACCAGAACGGTTTGCTCGACCTCTACCTGGTCAATGGCGCCGCCACTCGCGTGTACAAACCGCCACAGCCGATGCGCGGCGCTCTCTACCGCAACAATGGCAACGGCGGCTTCACTGACGTCACGGCCAAAGCTGGAGTCGGGGCCGAAGGACTTTTCGGAATGGGCGTGGCTGTCGGCGATTACGACAACGACGGATTTCCCGATCTGTTCGTCCTCGGTTATGGTCGCTGCATTCTCTACCACAACAATGGCGACGGCACCTTTACCGATGTGACCGCTCGAGCCGGCGTGCAGAACTCGGGATTATGGGCGTCGAGCGCGGCCTGGTTCGACTATGACAACGACGGCAAGCTCGACCTCATCATTGCCAACTATGTCGACTGGTCCCCCGAGCGCAACTTCTATTGCGGCGACCGCGGCCCCGGCATGCGCAGCTACTGCCATCCTGATGATTTTCACGGCCAGCCTCCGACGCTTTACCACAACAATGGGGACGGTACCTTCACCGACGTCAGCAAGTCCTCCGGAGTCGGATTGAAGGGCGGCGGGAACGGCCTCGGCGTGGTGACGTTCGATTACGACAACGACGGCTGGCAGGACATTTTCATCGCCAACGACCACATGCCCAACTTCCTCTTTCACAACAATCGTGATGGAACTTTTCGCGAAGTCGGATATCAAGCCGGAGTCGCCGTCAGCGCCGACGGACAGTTCGAAGCCGGCATGGGCACCGACGCCGCCGACACGACAGGAAGCGGGCGGCTTGATCTCATCGTAGGTCATCTGGATATGCAACTCGCGCGCGTGTACCAGAACCTGGGTGACCAGACATTCGAAGACGCGACTCTGCGCTCGAAGCTCTCGTACTCGACGTATCACATGAGCACCTTCGGGGCGCGCTTCATGGATTACGACAACGATGGCTGGCGTGACCTCTTCCTGGCGAACGGCCACGTGCTCGATAACATCGAGCGCTACCACGCCGACACCAAGTACGCCGAGCCTAAGATGATGTTCCGCAACACGGGCAGCGGCATCTTCGAGAACGTCAGCGACCAGCTTGGGTCTGATTTTCAGCTGCCTCGCGTAAGCCGCGGCGCGGCCGTCGGCGATTTCGACAACGACGGCGACCTGGACATCCTGATCAACAATTGCGGACAAACCCCGCAACTTCTGCGCAATGATGGCGGCAATGCAAACCACTGGCTGGAAATCCTCCTGATCGGAACCAAGTCGAACCGCGACGGCGTGGGCGCGCGCGTCAAAGTCATAGCCGGAGATCTAGTTCTCTATGATCAGAGAAAGGGTGGCATGAGCTACCAATCAGCCCAGGATCCGCGACTACACTTCGGGTTGGGGCAAGGATCAAACGTAGACTTGATTGAGATCCTCTGGCCCAGCGGCAGCACCACCAAGCTCGCCAACATCAAAGCTGACCAGATCATTGCGGTGAAAGAGGCAGTGGGAATTGTGGAACGCCCATTCCCTCGCGTTTCAGCCTCACGCTGACAAGGCCCTGCCTAATTGACTCACTGCGGAGAGGGCGAGGAGTTCCCGGCGTAACTCGTCTTCCTTTCGCCCGGCGCAGAGCGGATCCTCTCCGCTTGCGCCTGATTCAGACTCTCTAACTTCGCGAGGGCTTCCTGCGCGCGTTGGGCGTCTCCTTTACGTTGATACACCTTGGCCAGACTCGCGTAGATCGACGGCTGATCGGATCTCATCTGCCGCGCAGCCTCCAGTTGTGCAATGGAATCGTCAAGGCGACCCCCTAGCAGATAGACCTGGCCGAGCGCAATTTTCGACGCAGGATCATTTGGGCGTTGTGCGACTGCCTTCTCCAGAGCGTCCTGCGCCTCGACGAATTCCGGCTGGCCAAGGACAATCCCGGACCGCAGCAACGCCTTCCCCAGAATCACGAGGAGAGCCGGACTCTGAAATCCATGCTTCCTGCCATCGCGCGCCATTCGAATGGCTTCAGGAATATTGCCACCGAGCAGATTCTCGTACGCCGCCGAGAGATATCCGATCTCGCTACCCTGCCCAAGTTTGCCGGCTAATTCGAAGTCCGCCTTGGCGCGGTCGAACTGATCCAGCTGCGTCAGCAACATTCCTCGTTCGTAGTGCAACCGCGCCGATTGTGGAAGATTGCGCAGCCCCATCTCCACTACCTTCAAACCGAGTTCAAAATCCTGATTGTCCGTACAGGCATCCGCGACGAAGCTAAAGAGCTTTTCATTCTGTGGAGTGATCGAAGCAGCCCGTTCAATGGCGGCCAATACCTCGCTCCCTTGGCCACTGCCGACGTATGCCTGCGCCAGCAGATTCTCAACGTCAGCATTCTCGTGCCCTTGCCGGAGTCCGTTCAAAGTCTCAATGGCGCTCTTGGAATCACCCACTGCGATATAGCACAAGCTGAGGTTGAATTCGAGAGCGTACTCATTCGTCACTTTCCCCTGTGCTGCCAGCAGATGCGAAATAGCTTCCTTGAATCGCCCTTGCCGCGTGAGAGCTGTTCCTCGTTCCAGTTCTTCTCTCGCCTGCGCAGTTTCAGACTGTGGTGACGTCGAGGGTGCGCTCTGGTCAATCGATTGATTCGCGCGACCAGCTCCGGAGACAGGCTGCCGTGGAGATGGGGCCTGACCACGGCAGGGACAACAGGGCAAAAGTCCCATCACGACCACGAGTTTCCACCAACCCGCCGGTACGATACTCATCGCCACGCTTCCCCGCCTCACCGCCCTACTTCCACTTGCCCTCTCCCTCCACGATCGTAACGTATCTGTCGATCGGCAGATCACTAACCCGTTCTTTCTTACCGCTCGGCTGCGGCCACTCTACTTCGAGCCAATCGATCTTCGTTCGCTTACCCAAACCAAGTACCATTCGCGGGTCGTGGGATGATAGATAGCTTCCGCCACCCACCTTGAACTTGTGCCGCAGCAAGTCACCTGCCTGGTATGTAATCTTCGCGCCGATTGCGTCGATGTTCGATTTCGTTCCCACCAAACGTACACCCAACCAGTGATTCTCACGCCCCGCCAGGTTGCGCAGGAGAATTGGTGCGTCGTTATTCTGAGAGATCAACAGATCCACCGCACCATCATTATCGAAGTCTCCGATCGCCAGGCCGCGAGCCGCGAGTGGCTTCGAAAAAGCCGCGCCGCTCTCTTGGCTGACATTCTGAAATCCCTTGCCCGTGTTGCGAAACAGCAACATCGGTTCCCGGAACTTCACCCCTTCGATTCTTTTCTCGACAGTGTCGTCGGGATGCCCGTTACAGAGCAGCAGGTCAAGATCGCCGTCATTGTCGTAATCAAGAAATTTCAGACCCCAGCCACTCATCAGTCGCGTAGCCACCCCGATCCCGTTGGGATTGGAGACATCGGTGAATACTTCGTTCTTATCGTTGTGGTAGAGCGAATACATCTCCTGATCGACATTGGCTTCGAACAGGTCGATCCAGCCATCCTGATCGTAGTCCGCCGCGTCCACTCCCATGCCCGAGCGCGCCTTGCCAAAGCTGCTGACACCCACGCCTGCAAGCATTCCGATCTCTTCAAATCGCCCTTTACCACGGTTCGAGAAAAGAGAATTTGGCACGGTGTCGTTGGTCACGTAAAGATCCATTCGTCCATCGTTGTTCAGATCGGCCGCCACAACTCCCCAGGCCTTGGCGCGCGACTGCATAATCCCCGATTCCTTACTCACGTCGGTGAATGTGCCGTCTCCATTGTTATGAAATAACCGACATGGCATCGCATCGTAGATGCTCGGAATGCAATAGTGTCGCTCACCCGTAATCAGGTCGCCGCAGAACTTCAGCTTCGCTTTGCTGTAGTCGACAAACCGGCAGACAAACAGATCAAGTCGCCCATCGTTGTCATAGTCGAACCATACCGCACTCGTCGCCCATCCGGGCGCAGCCACTCCGGCCTTGGCCGTCACGTCCGTGAAAGTCCCGTCTCCATTGTTGTGGTAAAGGATGCTGTGGGGATACTGCGTGACATACAAATCCGGAAAGCCGTCTCCATCATAATCGCCAGCCGCGACTCCCATGCCATAGGCATTTCCCAGCACACCGGCTTTTTGCGTTACATCAGTGAAGGTGCCATCCCGATTATTATGGTAAAGGGCATTGCGCAACGGAGGAGATGGTTCGTAAAAATCGCAGGGCCCACTGTTTACGAGGTAGATGTCCATCCACCCGTCATTGTCGTAATCAACAAAAGCGCAGCCCGCGCCAACTGTTTCCGGCAGGTGCGCCATCGGCGAACGGCCACTGACATGCCTCCAGGCGATGCCGCTGCGGCTCGCGGAAATCTCTTCGAACGCCGCTGTCGAAACAACTGCTCCGGCGGCCGAGAACAGAGAAGGCGTCCAAATTCCGCTTCCGACTCCGGCGGCTCCGAGCAACCGAAGAAATCTGCGGCGCGAAAATCGATGGCCCTGCGCGTACCGGCGTCTCATCATTCGGTCCCGATCGTTCTATTGTTGCGGAGAAGTGCGCGGCGCCTTCGCGGCCGTCTCCTGCTGCAATGCCATCTCTCTCTGCGCATCTTGCTTGCGGCCTGTGCGCGCATACGCCGTGGCCAACTGATAGTGACCCGCCGGATCATCCGGCTGCATCTTCACGTAGTCTTCCAACGGCTCAACCGCATCGGCAAACTTCCCATCAGCGTTCATCGAGATCCCCAGAGCAAGGTAGGCCTCCACAAACCCTTCATCCAGTTTTATGGCTCTCCCAAAGCGGCGGATGGATTCCTCCCACTGCCCGGCCTGTCGCGCTATTTCGCCCAGCAGAAACTCCGACGCGGCACTGTTGGGATCGATCTTCAACTCCTCTTCGAATTCCTTCTTTGCATCGTCGGAATCCGCAGGAGTCTTTGTCAGGAATAACCGTCCCATCCGATAGTGGATTCCATGCCGCTGCGGATTCTGCTCGAGGATCTTCTTGTATTGGGTGATCGCCTTGTCCCACTCTCCTTGTGACTCGAATGCCTCCGCTTCAAGCTGCTGCGCCTGCGCCGACGAGGGAGCCGCCGCGGCCAACTCGTGCGACGCCTTCAGCGCCAGCTCGGAATAGTAATGGGTTGTGAGATAAAGAACTTCAGGGTCTTTCGCAAAACTTCGATTGAGTTCGAGCAAAGTTCTGACCGCGGTGTCGGTCTGTTCCAACCCGATAGCGCAGCGCGCTGTTGACATCAGGACGTCATACTTCAAGTCCTTAGTCGTAATTTCCCCACTAGCCTTCTTGAGGATCGGCAGTGCCTCCCTGCACCGCCCTTTCGATGCCAAGGCAATCCCGCGCTCTACGCCGCTAGAACCACCCGTGGAAGGTCCTGTCGAATTTACTTGCCCATTCGCCGTGACGCATAACAAAATCACTGCGACGATAAATGCCAGATTATGGAACCGATCAGCGATAGGTGGCACAGGGTTCATAACGTTTGCGCGGAGTATATCCCCGCATCTCTCCAATCGCCAACTCAGATGCCGCATTCAACCGCACTGGCTCCCGTTTGCGGTGAAACAGGCGGACGCCAGAATTGACAGTTGTCCCGCGATCAGATTGAATGAAGTACGCGTCTGTCTCGGGTGTCGATTCGGGTTCAGCCGCTTCACTTCAATTCAGGAATTCAGGAGCACCGCATGTCCGCACCCAGCCGCCGGCCCGAGATTCGCCGACGCCGTACCCGCAAAGAAAAGATTGTTCAATTACGCAAGCGTCTGGCCGCCGCCAAAACCGACGCCGACCGCAGCCGCATCACCGCCAAACTGCACAAACTCGCCATCATGTCCCCCGGCCAGCCGCTGCTGAAGTAGCATCGGCATTCGCCAGCCCACAAGGTGCTGCCCACCGAGAAAGACGAATTCGTGAGGGTGCCCCATCCTTGTCGCGTTTTGCGTGACAGAGCCTGCCCTGAGCGAAGTCGAAGGGATAGGGACTTTGACTTTTCCACACTACGCAATTTTCGATGATTAGGTAGGGCCGCCCTGCTCCCACAAAGCTCACTCTTCAATCCGCCGCGTGCGACCTCGATTCGGCACGCTCGCCCTGCGTGACCTGCCGGTAGGCATCCAACACGCGCCGCACCGAACTCTCCCACGAGAACCGCGTCACTTGTTTGTACCCGCGTTCCTTCATTCGCTCCCGCAGCGCCTTATCCATCAGGACGCGGTGCAGCGCCCGCATGATCTCAAATACATTTTCAGGATTCACCAGCACTGCCGCATTCCCCACCACTTCCGGCAGGGACGTCGCGTTCGAAGTCACCACCGGCGTTCCGTGCGCCATGGCTTCGAGCGGCGGCAGACCAAACCCCTCATAGAGTGACGGGAACACAAAGATCTTCGCCGAGTCATAAAAAATACGCAGAACTTCGATCGGGATGAAGCCCAGGAACCGGACGTCGTTCTGCACTCCACTTCGTACCACCGTCCGCCGCAGGTCCGGGTTGCCCGACAGATCGTCGCCAATGATGATGAGCTTCAAGTCGGGATAAGCCTGGTCCCTTTCCAGTTCCGTCTTCAACGCCGAGAATGCCTCGATCATCCGCACCACATTTTTGTGGGGGCTGATGCGACCGGCGTACAAAAGAAATGGATAGGTCACCTGATACCTCTCGGCGATCAATTCACGATCGGCCGGGCTGGCATGCCCGTGCAAAAACCGTTCGTCGATGGCGTTGTAGACCACCTCGATCCGGCTGGACGGAATTTCAAACAACTTCTCGATCTCGGTGCATGTGAAATTTGAAACCGCAAAAATTCGCGCCGCTCCACGCAATACCTGCCGCGTCATCTGCATGTGCCACGTTCCCCAGAAGCCAGTCTGCTCGCGCGCGTCCGACATATGTTCCAGCATGTCGTGCACTGTCATTACATAGGGACACGGCATCATTCGCGGAACCGAAAACAGGTTGGGAATGTGGACCAGATCGCAATTGAGCCGCTTCAGCGCCGTACGGAATTCACGGTAGCCCTGAAACGTGCGCTCCGGGGCCTCGGCCGGAATGTTGTGGAAGTTGGGCGGCAGAGTCCCGATTTCCTGGACCTTTGCGGGTGGCCCAATCAAGAAATACTCGTTCTCCTGATCGAGCCGGCAAAGCGTCCGAACAATATTGCGGATGTACGTGCCAACGCCGAACTCCGTCATCCGCCGGATATCGATGGCAATCTTCACCGATGGAATTTAAACACAACTGACTACGGCGATGTAATTCAATTACGCCCTAACCTCGGCCTGAGCTTTGTCCCGCTGTTCCGCATAGAGCGGAAAAGCCTCGCATAGTTCGAGCACCTGGCTACGCACCTTGCTCAGCACGGCAGCCTCGTTGCGATGCAGTAGTGCCTCGGCGATCCAGCGCCCGATCTGCCGCATCTCAGCTTCCTTCATGCCGCGCGTCGTCAAGGCCGGCGTCCCAACACGGATCCCGCTCGGCTTCATCGGGGGATTGGTATCAAACGGAATCGCATTCTTGTTCACCGTGATTCCCGCTTCACCCAGTGCCTTCTCCGCCTCGCTGCCCAGCATGCCCTTTGAGAACACATCGACCAGCATCAGGTGAGTATCGGTTCCACCGGAAATTATGCGGAAGCCTTCATCCGCCAGCGTCTGCGCCAGCACCTTGGCATTGGCCACGATTTGTCGGGCATAATCGCGGAACTCAGGCTGCATCGCTTCCTGGAAGCAAACTGCCTTCGCCGCCATGATGTGCACCAGCGGCCCGCCCTGCATGCCGGGAAAAACAACTTTGTCGATGGCCTGCGCGAATTTCGCGTTGGACAAAATCATCCCCGACCGCGGTCCCCGCAATGTCTTGTGAGTGGTCGATGTAACGATTTGCGCGTGCGGAACCGGCGAAGGATGCGCGCCGCCAGCCACCAGCCCAGCGAAGTGCGCCATGTCAACGAGATATAGCGCGCCGACTTTGTCCGCGATCTGCCGCATGCGGGCAAAATCAATGATCCGCGGATATGCGCTGCCGCCGCCAATGATCAGCTTCGGCAGTTCCTTCTCGGCGAGGGTCTCCAGTTCGTCGTAGTCAATCGTCTCGCTCTCTTTGGTCACGCCGTAGGGAATGATCTTGTACGTCTTGCCGGAAAAATTCAGGTGATGCCCGTGCGTCAAATGCCCGCCATGCGCCAGGTTCAGCCCGAGGATCGTGTCGCCCGGTTGGAGCACGGCGGCATACGCTTCCATATTGGCTTGCGATCCTGCGTGCGGCTGCACGTTGGCGTGTTCGGCGCCGAAAAGCTGCTTGGCACGGTCCCGCGCCAGATTTTCCACGACATCGGTGAACTCGCATCCGCCGTAGTAGCGCTTTCCCGGATATCCTTCCGCATATTTGTTCGTGAACACCGATCCCGCGGCTTCAAGCACAGCCTCACTGACAAAATTTTCCGACGCGATGAGCTCCAACCCTTCGTGCTGACGCCGCGTTTCGTTATCGATGGCCGCGGCAATCTGCGGATCAGCTTCGTACAGCGGACGGTACATCTTCGTATTTTTCATTTCGTTTCCCTGATTTCGTATATGTCAATCAGTCCATGCCGCAATTCTAACTGCTCTAACAACGAAGGACACGAAGGAACACGAAGGAATTCAATTGTTTTTCCTTCGTGTTCCTTAGCGTCCTTCGTGGTGATCGCCTTTCAAAACGCTGTCCGCAGAAACGAAGCCAACTGCCACCCATCCATGTACTTGTACGGAGTCTCCCCGGTTGTGTAGTGACCACACGGCAGCACTGCCACCTTGTGCTCCAGCCCGTGGCGCGCAAACTCCTCCACGACTTGGCGCGAAAATTCCGGCAAGAACGTCAAATCGTAGGCCGCATAGACGATCAGTGACTTCTTGGGCCAGCGCGAAAACTGCTCAAAGTACGACATCGGACTGATCGCGCGCCAGACATTCCGCAATTCTTCCAGATCAATCTGCTCTTCAATCCCCTGCCTGATATGCCGCGTCGATTGCCCGTGCCACACGACATCGGCAAAATATGTGGATGCATGATTAAACGCCGCCACCCGAATCCGCGGATCGTGCGCCGCCGCAATGAACGCATAGCACGACCCCAGGCTCGTGCCTACAATGCCGAGATTCGAGTAGCCCTGCTGTTCGAGCCAGTCGAGGCAGCAACGAATATCAATCACGCCTTGGCGTGTGGCGTCGAGAGTGCGCCCGATGTTCGCCGAAACCGCATAGTCCGCGCGCCTGATTTCGGCCGGCATCCGAATGTCGTGATACGGCATGCTCAGCCGCAGAACGGCAATCCCCAGCAGGTTGAATACGCGGCATAGGCCGACGTATGCAATCGCATCGGAATTCCAGTGCGGCAGCAGAACCACCGCTCGCCGTCCACGTGCGGGAAACCAGCGCGCATTCGCCACATTGTTTTCCGGATACGGCGTGCTCACGGGAGAGGTGAATCGCAGAAATTCCCCGAACGTCCCTTTGACCTTGGCTTCAAGTTTCGGATCTGGCACTTCGCGCGTCGAGAAAACCTGTGCCTCGCGTTGCTCCACCCGGAAGTCGCGCGGTTTTGCGTAGGAATAGTACTCGTCACTCGAAGCTGCGATGCGGCGGTTGTAATCCAGAAAGAATTGTTCGGGCTTCTCGGCTGCCTGCCTGGGAGAATGCCCGTTACGGCAGGGCCATTCCCCCGCCCACTCCACCCCCCACTCCAGCGGACGGACTACACGGTTGTTGTCCACCGACGTGAGCCGATGCTCCCAGTCATACATCCACTGTGCGTAGCGGGAAGGCATAAGGAACCTTCCAGTCTAGCAAGCGGAAGAGGCTCATTTAGCTGCCGTGCAGCGAACGGCGCCAACAGGGGGTCAGCAGTGGGGAATAGCCGTTCGAGTGGAAGGGTCCGTGGTGACGTGTTGAATGGACCAGGGTCCGAAGTCTGAGGTCGGAAGTCCGCTTCTTCCTAGCTCACATACCGCCGCGGCACGCGCTTCGAGATATTGCACAGGATTTCGTACGGCGAACTGTTTGCCAGGCGCGCGTGTTCGAGTGCATCGACACTCAGCCCGTCGCAGGTTCCCAACAGAATCACTTCATCTCCGACAGAGACGCCGGGAATTCCGGTCACATCCACAAGAGTCAAATCCATCGAAATGCTACCCAGAATCGGTGCGTAGTGCTCGCGCAAAATCACGCGGCCTCGATTCGACAGTTGCCGATTGTATCCATCAGCGTATCCCACCGGAAGCACCGCCACGTGCGCCGGAGCTTTGGTCACATAGGTTGCGCCATATCCGAGAGCCTGGTTCGCCCCGAAATTCCGCAGCGAGAGAATCCGCGTTTTCCACGTAAGAATCGGTTTCACCGGCAACCGCAGAGTGCCGCCGCTGACCTCGCGTCCCGCGCGCTGGAACGGCAAGTAGTATCCATACAGCGAAACTCCCGGCCGCACCATCGTGTTCCAGGTCTCACGCCGCGATATCACCGCGCTGGTGTTGGCGACGTGCACGAACCTGGGTTCAAAACCAGCATCTCGCACCATGCGTCGTGCCGCTTCGAAACTGCGCTCCTGCTCGGCTACCGATGGCGCATCCATGATCTCGGACGATGCCAGATGAGTGGACAGCCCTTCTACGGTGAGATGCTTCGCCGAGCGCAAAACATTGAGCACTGCCGGAAGCTGATCGATCCCGACGCCCAGCCGACCCATCCCCGTGTCGACCTTCAGGTGTACGGGATGTTGCGCCACTCCAAGTCCGGCCGCTGCCTTGTCCAACGATTCGATTTGCGACGGCTCCCACACTGTGGGCGTCAGATGCAGGCGTACGATTTCAGCTTCTTCCCCACGCCAGAATCCGGTCATCAGCAAAATATTCGCCCGCACGCCAGCGTCCCGCAGTGGGATCGCCTCGTCCAGCGAAGTGACGCCCAGCCACTTCGCGCCTTCCGCCTCGAGCGACTTTGAGCATTCCACCGCGCCGTGGCCGTAGGCATCGGCCTTGACGACAGCACATACGGTCACCGCCGCGCTCACATGCTTCTGCACTGTTCGGAAGTTTTGCCGCAAGGTTGTCAGCGATACATCGGCCCACGTCGGACGCGTCGCCACACGGCTCAGGATTTCTGCAGTCGTTGCCACTCTCGCGATTATAGCGGGAGCGCCCCGCGCGCCGAGGTTACGCTGGGGCTACTCCCGCCATCGCTGCCCCAAAATGCTTTGTCATCCTGAGCGGCGTCTTTTGCCGCGAAGGACCTGTGCACCCGCTGGCGGCGCCGATGCTGTCAGCGAGGTGTGAGGTGCTTCGCCTACGGAATCTCTACCGTCCATCGAGCATAAAGTTCACCGTGATCTGCGTCTCGACTTCGATGACATCGCCGTTCAGAATGTAAGGCCGATATCGCCACTGGCTCACAGCGTCAAGCGCCGCCCCCACCAGCATCGGATGCCCCGAGACCAGCCTCAAGTTATCAATCGTCCCCGCTTTACTGATCACAGCCGTCAGCACGACCGCCCCCTGAATACGAGCTTGACGCGCCAGGGGCGGATACGTCGGTTCCACCCGCCGAATCAGGCTGCCCTGCAGCATCTTCGACGTTCGGAACTCTCGCGTGATGGTCGGCGGCGGTGCAACCGGCGTAACCACAGGGTGGTTCAGCGAGTCGTTCAATGCCCTCCAGATACCATCCTTCGAACCGCCAGTCCCCCCTTCGACTCCCGGTTCAATGTTGTAGCTCACTTGGGGCGGAGGCACCGTCTCGTCGATGATTTTGACCTGCGGCGGAATCGAGCGCGGAGCGATCAGGACGTTGTCAGCAATGTTGCTTTGCACGATTGTGGTGGTGTGTTGGCGCTCGACGTGGCGGAGAGGGGGCGGAGATCCACCCAACGATATCGGTGGCCTGAGAGTGCGCCCCGAGGGCAACCCCACCGTCGTCAGCATCGGAATCAGCAATAGCAGTCCAACGATCACCGCCTGCAGTCCAAACGACGTCAGTGTCATCCAGCTCCGGCGTCCCCACTCAGCCCAGGAAGTCTCCAACAAGCTATCGGCAAACATGGTGTCCTCCAGCGTGAAGTCTTGTCTGCTGCTATGGACACCACGAGAAGAAATAACGGAGCCGCGTGCACAAAAAATAAAGGCCGCGTAGTAACGCGGCCTCGTGGAACTTTTCGGACACGCGGGGTGTCCGCTTGGGTTACTGTTTTGGCGGCTCGCTCGGCTTCGGCGTCGCGGGCTTCGGTGTCGTCGTGGCCGGAGCCCTTGGCGCGGGCTTGGTCCCGCCAGCCGATGAGGCCGGAGCGGCAACGCCCGATTGCACGTTATAGCCATCGACCACATTCTTGGTGATGTCTACCGCATCTGGGTTCCACCACAGCACCGGGCTCTGAGGCCACGGCTTGGACGTATCGATGATCATCGTGTATCCGTTTTCCTGCGCATATTTCACGATAAGCGGCGCCATCTTTGAAAGAATCCGGCCCGCAATCTCTTGTTGCTGATTGCCCACTTCTTCCTGCGCATCCTGCACGTTGCGGTCGAAGGACTTCTGCTTGCCGTCGATCTGCCTCTTCAGGGTGTCCAGCGCTTCCGGGTTCAGCTTGTCCTGCTGAGTAGTAAGCTGTTTCTTGAGCGACTCGAGTTCATCGTTCTGATTCTTCAGCTCAGCCTGCTTGGGTTCATACTTTTTCTGCAGGGCGTCCATATCGCGACGGCCTTCATTGGAAGCGATAATCGCATCCTGAATGTTGATGGTTCCTACCTTCCCCGGCCCGGTTGGAACGGGGGCGGCGGTTGCGGGGGCCGAAGACGCCGGCGTGGATGTCGGCGCAGCCGCGCTCGACGGAGTGGCAGCACTGCCGGTTTGGGCGAAGGCAGAGAAGGTAAATGTCGCTGCAATCGCCAGTACAAAGCTCAGAAACTTGCTTTTCATTGGATTGGTTGAACTCCTTGGAACATGGTTCCACGAATGACTTCGAATCTCGCTCTCGGATCACTTCTTCAGTTCATGCTGGGCCGCACTGAATGAGGTCCCCGCTGCGGTAGCGGCCGCCATCGGACAAGGCGCACTAGATTCGCCAGCATCGCACGTCGCGCGCACAGACGTGCTGTCCACACTCTGAAGCTTCACTCAATGGCGTGAATCAACCATCATTATAGTGACCTCGCTCTGGCAGCGTCAAACCTGTTTAAAACGTCGTTGCGACCGTAAACCGGAACGTCTTCCGTGGTTCGCGCAGCAGGAAACTCGGCGCGAAAGACTGTTTCGCCAGTTTGTATGTATAGGCGCCTGCCGCCGTCATCTCCCACTGCCCCGTGACCGGATTCCTGCTGCCCGGGAACATCTCCGGCGTGATAGGAATCGGAGGATTCGCCGGCGTATCCAGCCGCAAGGGGTTATATGCCCAGTAAATGCGGAATGGCGCATTGATCACCGGCAGGAACATTTGCAGTTCCAGACCGGTAGACATGCGCGGTTTCCAGTTGGTGGCGTTCAACACAGACAGAAATTGAGAGGGCTTCGGGCTCAACACACTGCCCCCAGCGCAATTGAAGCCGGTATCCAGCTGCGGACAGCCAAAGGGAGTTGATATCACTTGATCATATTGCGCCTGCGCAATCTGCAATTGCGAAGGCCGGATGATGGGGTCGATACCTACATCGACGAACGGTGCCAGCACAACCGGCCCGGCAATCGTGTAGCGATACTCGAGGTTCGACCACGCGCTCAGGTCGCCGCCGGGGAACACGATCTGATCGACCGGAATGGGGATCGTCCAATTCCCCAATCGTGGATTCGACGGATCCTTCAGCACCGGGGTATTGTCCGGGTTGGTCAAGGTGATGACGTTCGAACTCGGCAAAAACGCAACCGGCGAGACCGACCGGATATCGAATCCCCGGATATCGTTTTCACCGCCCATGTAGAAGCGCTGGAACGGCGGGGCGACCAGCCCTCCGAAGCCACTGATGAACGATCCGTTCACGGTAAACCCGACAGCATTTCGTCCTTTCTGCACTGGCACAAAGCGCTTGTATTGGACGATCGGCCGGATGGACCGCACGGTACCGCCAAGACCCGCCAACTCCGCTCCCAGCGTGAACTGGTGTCCGTGATGGGGCGAGATGCCGCTGTCGAGCGTGTTGAACGAGAAATTCGGAAAGATCTTGCTGGTGATGATTCCGTTCACCGCATTCGGCCCGGAAATTCCGCGGAACGCGATGAAGTCGAATAATGTCTTGGAAGCCGTGCTCAACGGCAACAGCGTCGTCCGGTCGAACGAATACGTGATGCCCACCCGTTTGAACGAGCGCCGCAGCGGATAGCTCAGCGAAGTCGTGAATCCCGCGCTCGATTGCGAATAGTTCTGCAGGTTCTGCAGAACGGCGCTGGGCAGGTTCAGGTTTTGTCCGCTGAAGATCGAGAGCTGTCGCGCCTGGTTGTAGCTGATCTTGTTGCCAAACACTGTAAATCCGAACTGCAGCGGCCGGTCAAACAGGTAGGGCTGCGTGTAGCCGAACAGCACGCTGCGCGCCAGGTTCCCCAAGCTGATCTGCACCTGCAGCGTCTCGCCGCGTCCCAAGAAGTTATTGGTAGAGTAGTTCAGCCCGATGAACGCTCCCTCCAGCCCGCTCACGCCTCCATTCAACCCGATGCTGTTCTTGCCTTTCTCATGGACATGCAAATTCAGGTCCACGTAGCCGTTTTTCTCGTCCAACCGCTTTTCCGTAACGTTAGGATCATCCGGCTTGAGCTGGTCGAAATAAGAAAGCTGATTCAAACGCAGCAAGCTCAACTCCCACAAGCGGGAGTTATAAATCCCGCCTTCTTCCAAGGCCAGTTCGCGGCGGATCACCTTGTCGCGGGTCGTCGTATTCCCCTGGAACTCGATGCGCCGCACATAGAACTGCTTGCCCTCGTCGACATCGATTTCAAGGTTCGCCAGTTTCTTTTCGTCATCAAACGTCGTCTGCGGAACGCCCGTGTAGTTGATATATCCGTACTCGCCGTAGGCCTTCCGAAGGTTCTCCAGGCCTTTCGCGATCTTCTCGCGGCTGAAGATATCGCCATCTTTGAGCGGAATCATTGACCGCAACGCGGCGGTATTTGGGATCGCTTTGTTGTTCTTGAACGTAATCTTGCCCAACCGGTACTGGTCGCCTTCGTCGATCTGCATCGTGATATCGACAGCTTTTCCCGGTCCGGATTGCACCAGAGGAATGTGGAACCCTTTGTGCCCCGTATCGTGGATCACCGTCTTCGGATCGGCCACCGCCGCCTTGAAGTATCCCCGGTTCTGATATTCGGCACGCACCCGCTCAGTGTCTTCCTCAAGCTTGGTCGCGTCGTAAGTTTTGGCAAAGAGGCTTTCCAGAAAAATGGAGTGAGGAACACCAATCGGCTTCAGATTCTTCATCGCGGCGCGCAGAACGCGGCTCTTGATGTTCTTGTTGCCCTGGAAAATAATCTTACCGACCTTAACCTTTGGCCCTTCCTTCACCACAAACGTAATGCCCACGGCCGCAGGAGGGATCTCCCGCCTTTCGGTCTTGATTGTGGCGAACTGACGGCCATGTTCGGCGAGCAGGTTCTTGATCGATACTTCCGCTTTCTTGATGCGGGTCGGATCGTACTGACTCTCCACCGTGAGGCCGACCTTCTCCTGCTTGAACCGGTCCAGCACGTCGCTGTTGGAAACCGAACTCAGGCCCACGTAATTGATCTCGCGGATCGTCGGCTTTTCTTTGACCTGCACGATGATCCGCCAGCCTTTCGGCGTCTGTTCGCGTAGAAACTTGATATCTTCGAAGTAGCCCGTATTCCACAGAGAGTTGAAATCGCGCTCCAGTGCCGCCGGGTCATATATGTCCCCAGACTTGGTGAAAATGCGTGATTTCACAGTTTCGGCCGGAATGCGCCGGTTTCCAGTCACATTGATCTCAGAGATCACATCGTTGTTCTGAGCATGGGCAATGCTGGCTGCTGCGACCAGGGCTGCCAGCGTCATTGCGAACGCGCAGGCGCGCCACCCCCACTCTCTCCAAATCCGCTGGAATGAATGAGATGGCACCGCTGCTGCCCTCGTAACGCAGGGAGCCTTGGGCGCGACAAGGTTCTCCGGATGAAAGCGAAAAGGAATCGCTACGACCTCAGCCTCTGGGATGTGAGAAAACTGCAATTATACGGTAGACCAAGGGAAAGCGTCCAAGTTGCGACTCTCAATTTGCCATCCTTCGGTCGTCGCAGACGCTAGTCCATTACACGGCAGTCGCGATCCCCGAGCATTGGGCTCTCGACCGGCCAAATCACTAGTAGCTGCTTTTGGGCTTGGACAACTCTACTTCAACCAAGACGGAATAAAACGTGGCGGAGTTGCCCATGTCGGTAAGTTTTTCTGAGGTTAAGCTGTTGATACTTTGAAATCCCGGCGCCATCTTCGCCCAATGCAGTCTCGCCGAGACGACTCCTGCCTGCACTTTTCCGTCCACTCGCGCGATCAGTTCCACATCGCCACGATGATTAAAGACCCGGACCCGGTCACCATCCGCAATGCCCCGCGCCTGCGCATCGACTGAAGAAATCTCCAGCAATCCCGTTTCTTCCATCTCTTGCACCGAAGGCACGTTGGAGAAGGTCGTATTCAGAAAGTTGTCCGCCTTCCGCGCCAGCAACTCCAGAGGCAGCTCATTTCGCTTGGCATGTCGCGATTCCATAGGCGGCCGGAACTCCACCACAGGATCGAGACCCTGCGATTTCAGAGACTCGGAATAAAGTTCGGCTTTTCCGAAAGGAGTCCGGAATCCTCCGCGAGCAAACGGAAGAAAAGGTTCGACTGTGGGGACAGCCGCCATCGGCTGTCCGGCAGAGCGAAGCTCCGCTTTCTGTCCCCTGACCCTTGCCCCCCGATCCCCGAAGTTCATCCGCACATGCTCCCGTTCCAGCCGCTCTCGACTGATCCCTCGCATCCACGGATCGTCCGATTCCAGCGCGAGATCGACCATCTCATCGACGCTCTCCCGGAAGCATTCCTCCTCGAATCCCATCCGCTCCGCCAGTCCGCGGAACAACTCCACATTCGACCGGCACTCGCCCGGCGGCTCGATCGCCTGGTTCGATACCTGCACGTAGTAGTGCCCGTAGCCCTTCTGCAAATCCTTGTGTTCGAAGAAAGTTGTCGCTGGCAGAACGATATCGGCGTAATCAGTCGTGTCAGTAAAGAACTGCTCATGCACCACGGTGAACAGATCCGGCCGCAGCAATCCACGAATCACCGCTTGATGGTTCGGACACACCGCTGCCGGGTTCGAGTTGTATACGAACAAAGCCTTGACCGGCGGATCATTCACTTTGTTCAGCACGCGCCCCAGTTCGACCATATTGAGCGTGCGCGCTTCCCGACCGAGAGCAGCATTCATCAGGTCCGGACGCCTCAGACGTTGTGAATTGAAATCAGCAGCGCCGCTTAGCGACATCTGCAGCCCGCCTCCAACTTCCTTCCACGATCCGATCACGCAGGGCAGCATCACGATGGCCCGTGTCGCCATCCCGCCGCCTTCCGACCGCTGCACTCCATAATTCAGCCGGATCACCGACGGCCGCGCCGTTGCATACTCCCGCGCCAGTTTCCGAATGTCTTCGGCCGCAATTCCAGTCCACTGAGCTACGCGCTCCGGAGAATACTCTTTCACCTTCTCCCGCAGGTGCTCGAACCCGAGCGTGTACTTCGCGACGTAATCGGCGTCATGCAGATTCTCGCCGATGATCACGTGCATCATTCCGAGCGCGAGAGCCGCGTCCGTCCCCGGATTGATCGGCAGATACCAGTCGGCGCACTCAGCGGTCCGCGTGCGATACGGATCGATCACGACCAGCTTCGCGCCATTTCGCCGCGCTTCAGCGATGAATGGCCACAGATGCACATTGTTCCCGTGAATGTTGGAGGCCCACGCGATAATGTACTTCGAATGCCGAAATTGTTCCGGCTCGGTCCCGAGTTTCACTCCCAGCACCGACTTCAGCCCGGCCTCACCCGCCGCCGAGCAAATCGTGCGATCGAGTTGCGAAGCCCCCAGCCGATGGAAGAACCGCCGGTCCATCGACCCGCCATTCAGCGCTCCCAAAGTTCCGCCATACGAATAAGGCAGAATCGCCTCACTGCCAAACTCCGCCGATATCGCGCGAAAACGCGAAGTGATCTCGTCGAGAGCCTCGCCCCAGGAAATTCGCTGCCAGACAGAAGAAGTGATTTGTGTGGAGACAGCCGCCCCCCGCTGTCCTGCCTGTGTGGCGCGGGCGCTCCCGCCCGCGAAGGGCCCTTTAGGGCCCACTCTCCTCATCGGATACATCACCCGGTCCGGCGAATACACCCGATCCAGATACTTCGCCACCTTCGCGCACAAAAACCCGCGCGTCACCGGATGCTCCGGATCCCCCTGGATCTTCGTAGCTCGCCCGTCCTCGACGGTGATCAGCACCCCGCAAGCGTCCGGACAATCATGCGGACAAGCCGCGCGCACCACTCGCTTCATAGAGTTCGATTATAAGGGAGCAGAGATGCTGCAGAGATGCTCATGTAGCGACAGCCGCCTCGGCTGTCCCGCGAAGCAAAGCGAGCGGCTCGGCGATGCTGCACTCAGCTTAGCAAAACCGTCGAGCTTCGCTCGACCGGACAGCCGAAGCCGGCCGTCCCCACAAAAACCGAAGTCAAGGGCGAGGCATCCTCTTGTCTCGCTTTTTGCGAGACAGGGTAGGGATTTTGACTTTTGGTTGAGAATTCCAGACTCCGAAGACAGCAAAAGAGTTCCTTCGTGCCCCTTCGCGTCCTTCGTGGTTTGTGATTTTTGTGACTTGCGAGGAAGCGGTTACTTCAACTCCAGGACTTCCTTCTCCTTCGCCTTACTCATCTCTTCCATCTTCTTGATCTCGCCGTCGGTCAGCTTCTGAATCTCATCCAGTGACCGCTTCTCATCATCTTCGGTAATCTTCTTGTCCTTCAGAGCTTTCTTGATCGCGTCATTCCCGTCGCGTCGAATATTGCGAACCGCCGTTCGATGCTCCTCTAACACGCGATGGAGATGCTTCACCATATCCTGCCGCCGTTCCTGGGTCAGCGGAGGCACGGGCACGCGGATCATCTTCCCGTCATTCATCGGATTCAACCCCAGGTCCCCGCTCCGGATCGCCTTCTCGATCGCGCCCAACTGCGACGGATCAAACGGTTGCACTGTGATCAACTGCGCCTCCGGCGCGTGCACCTGCGCCACCTGGTTCAGCGGCATCTGCGCCCCGTAGGCATCCACGGTCACGCCATCCAGCATGTGCACCGACGCCCGCCCAGTCCGCGTAGCCGCCATTGCTTTGCGGAAGTCTTCGACTGCTTTATCCATTCGCGTCTTTAGTTGCGCGTCCATAAAGTCAGCTCCATTCCAAAACTTGGCATTATAAACCCGCAAAAAACAAGCTGCCACGGATTCCCACGAATCAACGCGGATAATTCCAAAATCCGTGTGAATCCGTGCGAATCCGTGGCTGAACCTTACACGTTCGCGGCTTGCGCGCTTACCATCGACCCAATCTTCTCGCCTAGCACCACGCGCCGGATGTTCCCATGCTGATTCAAGCTGAATACGACGATCGGCAGATTGTTGTCCTTGCACAGCGAGATCGCCGTCGAGTCCATCACCTTCAGCCCCAGCTTCAGAACATCCATGTACGAAATGTGATTGAACTTGCGCGCGCCATCCACCTTCATCGGGTCCGCATCATAAATGCCGTCAACCTTAGTCGCTTTCAAAATCACGTCGGCCTTGATTTCCATGGCGCGCAGCGAGGCAGCCGTGTCGGTCGAGAAGTAAGGGTTGCCTGTGCCGCCCGCAAAAATCACGACGCGATTCTTCTCCAGATGCCGGATCGCTCGCCGCCGGATAAACGGCTCGGCCACCTGATTCATCTCAATCGCCGATTGGACGCGGGTATATACGCTCTGCTTTTCCAGCGCATCCTGCAACGCAAGCCCATTGATGACGGTAGCCAGCATTCCCATGTGATCGGCCGAAACACGATCCATGTCCTTGGCTTGATGGGCCACGCCGCGGAAAAAATTTCCTCCACCCACAACGATCGCAATCTGCACGCCGAGCTTATGGACGTCGGCAATCTCGGCCGCAATCTCATGAATGCGTTTGGTCTCGACGCCAAAGCCCTGGTTCGCCGCCAGAGCTTCACCGGATAGTTTCAGAAGAATGCGTTTGAAGACAGGGGTTGGATTTGTCGTCATGCGAGTTTCAGTGGCCAGTTTACGCTGTTTTCACCTTTTGGGTGGCGCAGCGCTTTCAGCGCTGCGAAAAACTGTTTCCGAAAGAAAAGGCTTCAGCCGCTGAGGTGCTGTTCAGTACCCCGCTCAGCAAAAAAGGCGCCCCGAAGGGCGCCCTGAAATTACTCGGCCTTTGGCTCTGAGGGTTTGGTGATCGCGATGGTCTCCCCCGCGTCACCCACCTTGAACCGCGCAAACCGCCGCACTGCGATATTCTCGCCGAGCTTGCCGATCTTCGACGCGATCAACTGGCCGATCGAGATGGTCTGGTCCTTGATGAAAGGCTGCTCGAGCAGGCAGACTTCCTCATAGAACTTCTCCATCTTGCCGTTGACCATCTTCTCGGCGATGTTGGCCGGCTTCCCGCTGGCGATCGCCTGCGCGAGATAGATTTCCTTCTCGCGCGCGAAGTCCGCCGCCGTAACGTCTTCCTTGCGGACATACTTCGGATCGCTCGCCGCGATATGCATCGCGACGTCGTGCAGCAGCTCCTTGAAGTCGTCGGTGCGTGCTACGAAATCGCTCTCGCAATTCACTTCGACGAGCACACCAATCTTGCCGCCGGCGTGGATGTAGCTCCCCACCGCCCCTTCGCTCGTCACTCGAGTTGCCTTCTTCGCCGCAACCGAAACACCCTTCTTCCGCAGGATCACGACCGCCTGCTCCATGTCACCCTTGGCTTCGGTCAAAGCCTGCTTGCAATCCATCATCGGAGCCCCAGTCTTCTCCCGGAGATCCTTCACTTGCGCCGCTGAAATATTCACTGTAGTAGTACCCATAAGATTCCTTCTTCGTAGAGACGTAGCTTGCTACGTCTCTTCTAGCCACATAATGATCTGCCGATACTGGCAGGAGACGTTGCAAGCAACGTCTCTACATAAACAACGACCCGCGCCGGACGACCCGCGCGGGTCAGAATTCCAAAGCCCGGGTTTTTGCTGGCACCTGACCCCTGATCCCTGGCCCCTGCCTTTAGACCGTCTGGCTCTCAACCTTCGGCAGATCCGCGTCTTCGTTCGCCACAGGCTTCTTGTGCGTCCCCGGCCCCAGCACTTCTTCCATGCTGATGTCTTCCGCAGGATCCACTCCAGCGGCTTCCTCGCTGTGGTACTCAGGGGCAGCATCCGCAGCAGCCTGCGCCGCATCCGAGGCAGCCTGCATATCCGCAACCTGCTTGTCGGTCATCAACTGCGCGCCTTCCGCAATTGACTCCGAAATCTTCGAGGTGAACAGCCGGATCGCCCGCAACGCATCATCGTTGCCCGGGATCACATAGTCCACTTCCGTCGGATCGCAATTCGTATCCACCACCGCGACCACCGGAATTCCCAGCTTCCGCGCCTCGCGCACCGCGATCTGTTCCTTGTTCGAGTCGATCACGAAGATCGCGTCGGGCAAACGGTTCATGTTCTTGATGCCGGCCAGGTTGGCCTGCAGATGCTTCCGCTCGCGCTCGAGCTTAATCACTTCCTTCTTCGGCAACAGCTCGTAGCGGCCATCCGTGGCCATCTCGTCGAGCTCTTTCAGCCGCTTCACCGACTTCTGCACGGTGACCCAGTTGGTGAGCAGTCCGCCCAGCCAGCGCTGGTTGATGTAGAACGCGCCGCACTTCTGCGCCTCTTCGGCAATCGCGTCCTGCGCCTGGCGCTTGGTTCCCACGAACAGCACGATCCTGCCGTCGGTCGCCAGATCCTGCACAAACTTCGACGCCTCTTTGAACATCTTCAGCGTCTTCTGCAAATCGATGATGTAAATTCCGTTGCGCTCTCCGAAGATGTATTCCTTCATCTTGGGATTCCAGCGCTTCGTCTGATGCCCGAAGTGAACTCCTGCTTCGAGCAACTCCTTCATGGTGATAGTAGCCAATTAACCTCCTATTTAGTCTGCATCGGGAACTCAAGGTGCTTTCCCGATTGCCATTCCCGTCCCCGTACCGGAGCACGGGAAGAATTGAACACCTAAATCGTCAATCGTCTCGTAGAGACGTAGCTTGCTACGTCTCTCCAGCCACGCGCCGGCCTGCCTCCGCCGGCAAGAGACGTTGCAAGCAACGTCTCTACAGAAGTTAGCGCTTCGAGAACTGGAACCGCTTTCTCGCGCCCTTCTGTCCGTACTTCTTGCGCTCTTTCCCGCGCGAGTCGCGGCTGACCATCCCCTCGGACTTCAGCTTCTTACGCAGTTCCGCATTGAACTGCATCAACGCGCGCGCGATGCCGAGCTTCACTGCATCCGCCTGCCCACGCACGCCGCCGCCCAGCACGCTGGCGACAACATTGAACGTGGCCGCCGCGTCCGCCGATGCCAGCGGAGACTTCGCCGCCGAGCGCTGCGCCGGCGTTACGAAGTACTCGTCAAAAGCGCGCCCGTTGACTTTGAAATCACCGCTGCCCGGACGAAGATACACACGGGCGATCGCCGTCTTGCGCCGCCCCGTTCCGTAATATTGAACCAACTCTGCCATGTAGCTTTTAGCTCCTAGCTCCTAGCTTCTGGCTCAAACCAGAAGCGGAGTCTCATAAACTTGTCATCCTGAGCGGACTGAAAGTCCGCGGGGAACCTAAAGAAATCCAGTCCGACCCAGCTGTTACGAAACCGCAACCTTCCGCGGTTTATATTCCCGGACTTCCAACTTCAAATCCTGCGGCTTCTGCGCCTGGTGCGGATGCTTGTCGCCCTTGTACACATTCAGCTTCGACAGCATGTGCGCCGCCAGCTTGTTCTTCGGCAGCATACGCCGCACCGCCGCTTCAATCACCGCTTCCGGCTTGCGGTCCATCCGCTTCTTGTACTCTTCGGTGCGTAGGCCGCCCGGATATCCCGTGTAGTGCTGATACAGCTTCTGCTCCGACTTCATGCCGGTCGTCTTGATCTTCTCCGCATTGATCACGATCACGTGATCGCCGGTGTCGATAAACGGCGTATACCGCGGATTCTCTTTGCCCATGAGGATGCGCGCTACCTGTGAAGCCAGGCGTCCGAGCGTCTGCCCGTCTGCATCCACGACGTACCACTTGCGCACAATTTCCCCCTCTTTGGGGAAATACGTTGACATCGGAACTCTCCCAGATTTGAAAAAGGCTGCGAAAGAAAACCGCTCGTTGATTCCCCTGACGAGGACGCCAGGACCATCAGGCGGGCAACCACACTACTGCTAAAGACTTTAATGTACCGGACCTAATCGACCATTGTCAACGTTGTGATACTCCCAGGCTGGCAGTGGTAACGTATGTCCTCGGAGGTTCTTAATGAAACTGTTTCCCGGAGTCCTTACAGCGGCTCTGATCTTCTCCCTGCCCGCGTTCGCCCAAAAAGACGACCACCACGACGACCACCACCACGATGTCGGTGGAGGATACGTTCCTCACCATGGCCCTGAGGCTTATCACGGCGACAAGCACGCAGACGATCGCCACGATGACCACCATGACGATCGGGACCGGCACTCTTATCAGGACCGCGACGGCCATCCGGAAGCCCCACACGTCCACCACAACGGCGAATGGGTTGGTCACGACGTGCGGCGGGATGACGACCGCTTCCACCTGGACCATCCGTGGCAATACGGCCGCTTTCAAGGTGGCTTCGGTCGTGGACATCGCTGGCGCATCGAGGGTGGGGATCCCCGCCGTTTCTGGTTTCGCGGCTTCTACTTTGGCGTCGCCCCGTTTGACCTTGCCTACGCCAATAACTGGTATTGGGACCGCGACGACGTAGTGATTTACGAAGACCCCGACCACGACGGCTGGTATCTCGCTTACAACGTACGCCTGGGCACCTACGTTCACGTGACGTATTTAGGACGATAATCGGCTATCTCAAACGTGAGCCGTGGCCTATCTCTGCAAGATGCAGGACGTGATCTCGGCTCAGGCGATTGTCCCCCATTCGCCGTCCGCCATTCGCGTTTTTAGTTATTCGAGGTTAAGCCTCGAAGCGGCGATAGAATGCAGCCCATGGCGCAAGCCATGGGTTTGCGATTTCAGGTCGAACAAGCCCCAAAGGGGCGAAAGAAACTCTCTACAATTCCGAGGCATACCATCATGCCCGCAGCGAAGAAAACCACTCCGAACGAAGCCCTCTACGACAAACTCATTGCGACAATCCCTGAGATCGAGCGCAAGGGCGACGCCAATCCCTACACCTCGTTAAACGGAAACATGTTCACGCTTCTCCATCAATCAAGACTTGCTATTCGCCTGCCCGAAGACGAGCGCGAGAAATTCCTCAAGAAGTACAAGACCAATTTATTCGAAGCCTACGGCACTGTCATGAAGGAATACGTCGCCGTCCCCGACAACCTCTTACCCAAGACGAAGGAACTGAAGAAGTACCTCGAGCTAAGTTATTCGTACGCTAAAACGCTAAAACCGAAACCAACGAAAAAGACGAAGTAGTTTTTCCTTCGTGAACCTTCGTGTCCTTTGTGGTTGCAGGTTTGGATTCCTTCTCCCCCGTGATACCATTTCCGCCGTCATGCGCCGCATTCTCTCCGTGATCGTCCTGACAATCATTGCCTGCGCCTCCATCGCCGTCGCTCAGCGCGATGAAACCGGCCAACCCGCTCCTCGCTTCCGCGCCAAGACCATCACCGGAGATCAGTTCAATAACGAGTCCATTAAGGGCAAAGTCGTCCTCTTCGAATTCTGGACCACATGGTGCAAGTACTGCGAAGAGGAAGCCCAACTCGTCGATGACATCGCCAGGGAATACAAAAGCAAAGATCTGATCGTCCTCGCCGTAAACGTCCTCGAACCGGATCAAAGAGTGAAGAAGTATCTGATGGAACACCCGCGCAACGTTTCCATCGTTCTCACCAAAGACACCAACCTCGCCGCCATGTACAACGCGCAGGTGTATCCCATTTACGTAGTCGTCGACCGTGACGGCAAAATCGCCGGTGAACAGCGCGGCGCTGCCGGAGAGCGTGGCCTTCGCCGCATGCTCCGCCGCGCCGGCCTCGAATCCGAATAGCAATCCGCTCCACTCCCGGAGGTCCTATGACCAAACACACGTATGAGCTCGCTGCCTCTATTTGCGGATTTCTGGGAGGCTTAGTCTTGTCTCTCGACGCCCTCTTCGCCGTCCGCCGCGCCCGCTCGGAACGCGGAAAAGAAGCGGTGCGCGAGGCCGTCCAGAAAGCGAAGGGTGTCTATGTCGACGACAATGACAAGGTCCTGACTTCGGCTTATGCGTTGCAGCTATTATTCGCGCGCAGGGTCGCCGCCGCCGGCCGCATCGGTTTCGGCCTGATCACGATCGGATTCCTGATGGATTTGATCTCGAAGTGGTAGCCGCTAATCTCGCTCTTCTTCAATGTTGAGCAGATCAAACAGCGTCGCGCCCGCGAAGTTGGTGATATTTCGTCCGGCCTCGTCCTGCCCATCGGCTACCGATTTGTTAGGACGGAACACCACTGTGAAATGGTCGACTAGGGGAAGGCAGCAGGTGTCGTCGGTGGGATGATGTTCAGGAGCCCGGGTGATACTGCCGTCGAGCAGCCCTTTCACCACTTCGTCGAGCCGGGCTTGCAGTTCCTTCTCCCGGCCCTCCAGCGCCTCAAACAGACTCGCCAGTTTGCGATCAAATTTGCCGGCGCTGCGTAGCTCTCTCTTCATGACGCTTGCGGGAACTCCGAGGTGTCTCCACCAGGCTGGATAATAGCTTCATCAGCATCGTCTGCACCAACGCCTCGACATCGTGACGCTGTGATTCGGTCAAGTGCCCCGCTTCCGGTTCTGCCACACTCGGAGCCTCGCCCTTGCGCAGCTTTTGCACGTGCTTGCGAAAATCCCCCACGCTGCGAATCAGCGTGTACCGGCCCTCTTGGATGTCCAGCTTCGCGGCATCCTCTTCCTGCCGCGCCTCCGCCGAGCCGACCTTCACGATCTTCGCCGGGTGTAGCTGCACTCCGCCCTTGCCGTTCGTTGAGAATTCCACGATATCGCCCAGGTTGAGTCCCATCTGCTCCACCACCGAAGCCGGCAAAGTCACTTGGTTTCGTTCCCGCAGGCGAGCATATTCGCGTGCCATAGCATCTCCTACCCTATGGCCATGCTAACAAAAATCAGAATTTCGCACAATCAGAAATTCTGAACGACTACTCGTACGCCAGAGCGTCAATGGGATCCTTCTGCGCCGCTTTATACGCGGGATAGATCGCGCCCGCCGTCGCCCCTACAATGGCAATGATTGTCGATCGCAAGATCCACTCGTTGCTTCGGTCGATATGCACCAGGGGCCAGCGGTGTTGGATCCCAACCCGCGCCAACAGGCTCACGGCCACGCCAAGCAGAATTCCCGCCCCGGCCAGCAGCAGCGTCTCGCGTAACACCACATTGACGATGTACAGCTTCGAAGCGCCCATCGATTTCAGAATTCCGATTTCCCTGGTCCGCTCCATCACGGCGGTATAAATCGCCTGAAAAATCACAAGGAATCCGATGGTGACGCTGACTCCGATTACTATGCCGATAAATGGTCGGAATCCGGGCAGGTTACTCGGCGTCATCATGCTCAGATAATCCTGCGTCGACAAAACGGAGTAGGATTCCATCCCCGGCTGACTCTTTACCTCTTTCACAACCTGGTCAGCATTTGCCGGACTATCGAGCTTGAGATAAAACACCGACGCTTTGTTCGACGCTCCGAGGAGATCCTGCAACGTCGAGATGGGCACAAATTTGCGTGCTCCCCTGCCGTTCTCCACGACTCCGCTGATCCGGAAAGTGTGGTTAAAAATGGTCATGGGATCGCCGACTTTGACATGCCGCTGTCGCGCAATGTAGTCGTCGACCAATACGTCATCGGGTCCCTGAAACGACCCGCCCGCCACATATCGAAACGGTCCGCCCAGTGCTTCAAAGCTAGCCATGTCAATGCCGTCGATGACTTCCAACCCGCCGCCGGTTGCAATGTTCCAGATCACCGGGCTGACGACCGTGACATGCGGCATCTTGCGGATGACATCTCCTACTTTTATTGAAACCGGCGCGCCGCTGATGCCCGCCAGAAACGACGATCCAGGCGGCTGCACAATCACATCGGCCCCAATGCCCGCCGTGCGGTTCTTGGAGTCGTTCATGATTCCATAGCACAGCCCGACGATCAGTAGAATCAGTGTGACCTCCAGCGCAATCGCGACAATGCTGATCAGCGACCGAATCGGCCGGTGCACCAGATTCGCCACCACCATCTTGTTCATCATAGGAATTCAAGCGGGTGCCCCATCCCTTGTTGCGTTTTGTGCGACACGGTGGGGTTTTTGACTCTGACTCACAGATTCACGCGTGCAAGAAGCTACTGATGGTCCGGATGCTGTTTCTCCAGCGGCACCACCAAGGTCGACTGCGGACGCTCCAGATGCACCACCTGCGCCCCGGCTGGCTGTTCCAGCACGAACTGATCGTCCCGAAGCGGCACATTGATATCCAGCTTCAGAATGTTCAACGTAATGTCGTACTCCTCCTGCGGCCGGAAGATTTCAATGCGGGAGGGAAAGCTGACTCCGTTGTAATCCTTGTACTCGGCATACCGGGCGTCGGTGGCCACCTTGCCATCGTCGGTGTAAATGAACTGCTGGTGCGGCTTCAAATCGGTGCGCCCGAAAATGATCTTGCGCTCCAGGATCCATCCGTCGCCCGATTTCTTGATCACTGTCAGTTCGTAATCCTCCTGCAAAACGCGGTGACCCTTGCCATCGTGCATGGTCTCGTATCCGTTTTCCAGGACAGCAATTTCATTACTCGGATCGATACGCCGGATCAGCAGCGCCTCATAAATGTTTTGCGGACGGATACTTTCCATGGGCTGATCGGGATTCGTCGTAGCCACCTGGTTTTCCCCGACCACGAACTTGTTCTTCGGAGGAATCCATAGCTTGAAGTCCCGTCCATCACTCACCATGTCGAACGCCGTCGTTCGCACGAACGGCATCAATCCGATCATGTGCAATTCGTCCGGTTTCTTGGCCAGCACGTATCCCCGGATTTCCTTGTAGTCGGTGACGTGCCCTTTTTTCATCCCGCCGGCCGAGCTGTCGATGTCGACCGTAGCCTTCAGCGTGCTGATCGCCTCCGCCTGCTGATTGATAGCATCGATCAGGCCCTGCTGCGTTGATTCCTGCAAGGGTGCCTTCGAATACCGGTCTTCAACCGGACGCGTGCGAAACAGGCACCCCGCGGTAGGCAACAGCGCCAGAAACAAGGTTAAGGACAAGAAGGGCGACTTAAGTCTCATGAATGTACGAACAGTGCCTCAGAATCATTTGAGTATACCGGATTCCAAAGGGTTCAAAACCCTGCTGGGTCATTTTCACTAGTGTCCTAGTAAGAACGACAGACCTTTAAAACGAATCGATTACGGGGGGTCCCCCCCACCCGTGCCCTCTGCCTCTAGGAGCACAGGGTGGGGGGTTCTGAGTCTAGCTTAATTCCTCTGTTTCTGTGTGGTGAGTTCCTGGGTACAGGTGAAATGCAAGCCGACCCTTCACCCAAAAGCCGTATCACCAACGTCAGCCCGGATTTTCCCCCACCTCGTCTAAACTGTCCCTAAGGTGAGAAAGCTCGTCTGGCTAATTCTGATTGCGATCACCGGCACAGGCAGTTGGTTTGCCTGGGCGGTCCTCTCCCCGGTCGAACCAACCGGCCAAACATTTGTTATGCTGCGCCCGGGATACTCCACGCGCCGCATTGCCACCGAATTGCAGGGCGCTGGCATAATTCGCAGTAAAGAAGCTTTCATCATCTGGCACTATTTTCGTCGTCGCCGCTCGCTGAAAGCCGGAGAGTACCTGTTCGACAAGTCTGCCAACATTATTGACATTCAGAAACGTCTCCGCCGGGGCGATGTGTACTTCCGCACCGTCGTCGTCCCCGAGGGCTACACCATGTTCGACATCGCCCGCGCCGTTCAGGACGCCGGCCTGGGTTCTGCCGAAGATTTCCTGAAAGTAGCTCAATCCGATACCACGCTCGTCGCCGATCTTGACCCCGCCGCCAAATCCCTCGAAGGCTATCTCTTTCCCGAAACCTACGAATTTACCCGCATGATGCCGATGCACGAGATGGCCGCCGCCATGGTGAAGCAGTTCCGCCAGGCTGCCTCGCAAGCCGGCGTGCTCCCCAACTCTGCCTTAGGAATGGCGGAAGGGACTACGCCGTCGCGTCCACTGCATGAGCTTGTAACCATGGCGTCGATCGTCGAAAAGGAAACATCCGTCCCTGAAGAACGCCCTCAGGTTGCCGGCGTCTACTTCAACCGCCTGAACAAACGCATCGCGCTCGATGCCGATCCCAGCATCATCTATGCCGAACTCCTGGCCGGAACGTACCAGGGAGCGCTCCACCACGCCGACATGCGCTTCTCATCTCCCTACAACACCTACCGCAACGCCGGACTCCCTCCCGGCCCCATCTGCAATCCCGGACGCAGCTCCCTTGAAGCTGCCATGCGCCCCGCCCAGACCGACTACTACTACTTCGTAGCGGACGCCCAAGGGCATCACCGTTTCGCGCGGACCATGGAAGAGCACAATAAGAACGTCATTGCCTATCGCAAAGCCATGCGCGGTCATTAGAACCTTGGAACCTTCAGCCTCCCGGTGATCGCAGAAACTGACTTGTCACGCCCCGCCCTTCGGTTCCTCTATGCAATAGAAACTGTGGCACTTGCCGTATCCAACACTTTTTGGGATTTGAGACTCTAAGTTTCGGTGCACGAAAGCTACTTCAAGAAGCTCTGCGATAACCTCCGAGACTCGGAAGGCGAAGAGGAAATCCGCCAGGCGGCCTCAGCCCTTCGCCGTTATATGCAAGATCAGCAGTTCATCCTCCGTCGGCGGCTACTTCCTTACGTCGAAAAAGCGTTCCTCGCCACACTCGACGAGCGCAAACCCAGTTAAGCTCCGCGGCTGACGCTAGTCCCGAAGCGTTCCTTGGATGGGCGGTATAATCCGAGCGAAACCATGGGGCTTTCTTCCGGCACAAAGCTCGGACCATATGAGATCGGCGCGCCGCTAGGCGTGGGCGGGATGGGCGAAGTGTACCGGGCCCGCGACACGCGGCTCGACCGGAGCGTTGCCATCAAAATCCTGCCTCCGCATCTGGCCGACAAGGCCGATGCCAGCGAGCGCTTTGAACGCGAGGCCCGCACCATCTCTTCGCTGAACCATCCCAACATTTGTCAGCTTCATGATGTGGGCACGCATGACGGTGTCCGCTATCTCGTCATGGAACTGCTGGAGGGCGAGACGCTGGCCGAGCGTTTGCGGCGCGGGCCCTTGCCCATGGAGCAGGTGCTTCGATACGGCGCCGAAATCGCCACCGGCTTGCAGGCAGCCCACCGCTGCGGCGTTGTGCATCGCGATCTGAAGCCCGGCAACATCATGCTCACCAAGTCAGGTGCAAAACTGATGGACTTCGGCTTGGCCAAGGGAATGACTTCCCCCAAGGCGGTCTCTTCCGAACTCACAGCGACGCTCACCAGTTCGCATGCCACTCCACTGACGCAACAGGGCACCATCGTCGGAACCTTTCAGTACATGGCGCCCGAGCAGGTCGAGGGCAAAGAAGCCGACGCGCGCAGTGACATCTTCAGTCTGGGCGCTGTGCTGTATGAAATGGTCAGCGGCAAGCGGGCGTTCGAAGGCAAGACGCTGGTCTCGGTCGCGGCATCGATTCTCGAGAAGGAGCCGGAACCCATCCGGACACTTCAGCCGTTGACCCCAGGATCGCTCGAACGCGCGATCAAGAAGTGCCTCGCAAAAGATCCCGACGAACGCTGGCAGAGCGCCGGCGATCTGGCAAGCGAGTTGAAATGGATCGCGGAAGGATCTGGGTCAGGGCTGCCTGCTGTTGCAAAACCTGCACTGCCTCGAGGCATCCGGGTGAGCGAATGGCTGGCATGGATGTTCCTGGCGATGGCCGTGATAGCCATCGTCGTTCTTAGCCTGGTCCTCGGTTTCTCCGGCGGCAACAAGTCGGTGGTGCGCACGCAGATCGCTGCCCCGGAGAAATTACAGTTTAATTTTGTCGGTGACAACGGCGGACCGCCGGTGATCTCTCCCGACGGCAAGAACATTGTGTTCGCGGCCAGGTCTGACGGAAAGAATCAGCTCTTTGTGCGTCCCCTCGACAAGCTCGCGCCAGAACCGATCGCGGGTACCGAAAAAGCAAGTTTTCCCTTCTGGTCGCCCGACAGCCGCTCGATCGCTTTCTTCGCGGACGGCAAGTTAAAGAGGACGGATATCTCCGGCGGCGCAGCTCTTACGATTTGTGATGCACCCGTGGGGCGTGGCGGCAGCTGGAGCACGAATGGCACCATCGTGTTCTCTCCGCGATTCACAGAAGCGCTTTTACAGGTTTCCGCCACGGGCGGAACTCCGACGCCCGTCACTACGTTGTCGGACAAATTCACGACTCACCGCTGGCCATGGTTCCTTCCCGACGGCCAGCACTTCCTCTATCTGGCTGCGAACCATGCCGAAGCCTCGATCACGAATACGGCTGTCTTCTGGGCCTCGCTCGACGGCAAGCAAAACAAGTTCCTGTTCGCGAGTCCGTCCAATGCCATCTATGCCTCCGGACATCTGCTGTACGTCCGGGATGGTACGTTGATGGCTCAGCCCTTCGACGGGTCGTCGGGAAAATTTAACGGCGAAGCAGTCGCTCTCAGCGGCGATGTGCAGGTCGACGGAACGGTGTGGCGAGGGACGTTCGGCGCATCCGACACCGGAACTCTCATCTACCAGCCGGGTACGACGGCCGCCGGGATGCGGCTAACGTGGTTCGATCGCACCGGGAAAGAACTCGCCAGCATCCCCGGGCAGGAGTCCTACTACCAGGTCGAACTTTCCCCCGACGACAAAAAAGCTGCGGTCACGATTGGCGATCCGGCAGGCGTGATTTGGATTTATGACCTGGTCCACAATAGCCGGCCCCGCTTCACCTTTGGAAATGGAACTTACTCGAGTGCAATATGGTCGCGGGACGGGAAACAAATCGCATTCATGGCCGGCGATCCCACGAGTGTCTATAACCGCGACATCGTCGTCAAAGCCGCAGACGGTTCGGGCAATGAGCGCAAGCTGGTAAATCTCGGCGCCAGTCAGAGTATTCAGCAGTTTCTCGATGACTGGTCACCCGACGGCCGCTACCTGGTCTATGACCTGGGGACCGTTGGTCAGAATACAGGCGTGGATATCTGGGCTCTCTCCTTATTCGGCGACGGCAAACCATTTCCATACATTGCAGGCCCGGGAGACCAGTCCTTCGGCCAGTTTTCTCCCGACGGGAGATGGGTCGCGTACAACTCCAACGAAACCGGGCGGGACGAGATTTACGTCGCGCCCTTTCCGTGGACGGGAGCCAAGTGGCAGGTCTCGAACGCTGGTGGTCTCCGGCCACGCTGGCGACGGGATGGAAAGGAAATCATCTTCCAGGTCCCGGGCACCGGCCGGATGATGTCGGTCGAGACAAACACGCACGGGTCGAGCTTCGAGTTCGGGGAGGTCCGCACACTGTTTGAGGGATATAACTTTTCTCCCAGTAACGCGAGCGCGCAGTGGGCGCTCTCCAGCGATGGCCAGCGCATGCTGAATATTACAACTGGCGCCACGGGCGCCTTGCCGCTGACGATGATTCAGAACTGGACGGCGGAGTTGAAGAAGAAGTGACAGCTGATTTCAGATTTTAGAGTTAGAGAATCCGAAACTGCCATGCAAGCCATACAAGTCAAGCAAACCGGTGGGCCCGAGGCGATGGAACTGGTGGAGTTGCCGGTTCCCGAGCCCAATGCGAGTGAAGCGGTCGTGAAGTTGACCGCTTCGGGCGTGAACTTCATCGATGTGTATCACCGCGAGGGGCGCTACAAGGTGCCGCTTCCATTTACTCCCGGGCAAGAAGGCGCGGGACAAGTCGTGGCCGTTGGCTCCGATGCGAAGTCCGTAAAGATTGGCGACAGCGTCGCCTGGACGGCGACACTGGGTTCTTACGCGGAATATGTAGCCGTGCCCGCGGACCGGCTTGTGCCGATTCCGCCCGGCGTGACCGATCAGCAGGCTGCGGCGGCAATGCTGCAGGGAATGACCGCGCACTATCTGGCTCACGACACGTATCCACTGAAGCGCGGCGAGACGGCGCTGGTGCATGCGGCAGCTGGCGGCGTGGGATCGCTGCTGGTGCAGATGGCGCACAACATCGGAGCCCGCGTACTCGCGACGGTCTCAACCGAGGAGAAAGCAAAGCTAGCGCGCCAGGCCGGAGCCGACGAAATCATTCTCTATTCGCGTGTGGATTTTGAAGCCGAGACCAAGCGGCTGATGGATGGCAAGGGTGTCGACGTTGTTTATGACTCGGTTGGCAAGACTACGTTTGAAAAGGGACTGAACGTTCTTCGCCCGCGCGGGATGATGGCATTGTTTGGCGGATCAAGCGGCGCCGTCCCTCCGTTTGATCTGATCCAACTTTCACAAAAGGGTTCACTCTATGTGACCCGGCCGACGTTGGGAAACTACATTGCCACGCGCGAGGAACTGCTCGCACGGTCGGGCGCTGTGTTTGCGATGATCACGTCGGGAACATTGAAGCTGCGGATACAGCATACGTATCCGCTGGCGGAGGCGGAGCGCGCGCACCGTGAACTGGAAGGCCGGAAGACGACGGGGAAGTTGCTGTTGATCCCGTAATTTTGTTTTGTCATCCTGAGCCGCAGCTTTTGGCGGCGAAGGACCTATGTACCTGCCGACAGCGTCGGTGCTGCCGACGAGTGCATTGGTCCTTCGTTCGCAAGAAGCGCAGGCCTAAGGATGACGAGCTTGGAGTGATCGAAACCATCATGAAAGCAATCCGGGTGCAGCACATTGGCGGGCCTGACGTAATGGAGCTGGCAGAGGTACCCACACCGCAACCGAAGGCTTCAGAGGCAGTCGTCAAGGTCAACGTCGCGGGAGTGAATTCCATCGATGGCCAGTTCCGGGACGGCCGTCTGCGCACGCCGCTGCCATTCATTCCCGGACAGGAAGGCGCCGGCGTGGTCACTGCGGTCGGCCCGCAGGTAAAAGCGCTCAGGGTTGGCGACCGTGTGGCTTGGAGTGGAACGCTGGGATCGTATGCCGAGTATGTCGCGGCTCCGGAGGAACATCTGGTGCCAGTGCCGGCAGCTATCAGCGACGACCAAGCGACCGCTGCGATGATGCACGGGCTAACGGCGCATTATCTGGTCACCGACGCGCACAAGCTTAAAGCGGGTGAAACGGCGCTGGTCCATGCGGCAGCAGGCGGCGTTGGTTTGATGGTCGTGCAGATGGCGCACGCAATCGGGGCTCGCGTGATCGGAACCGCATCGAGTGACGACAAGGCACAGCTGGCACGCGAAGCCGGTGCTGACGAGGTAATCGTCTTCACTCGTCAGGATTTCGAGACGGAAGTGAAGCGCATCACGGGCAGCAAAGGCGTAGAAGTTGTGTACGACGGAGTCGGCAGAGCGACCTTCGAGAAGAATCTGAATGTGATGCGTCTGCGCGGGATGCTCGTGGTCTACGGCATGTCGAGTGGCGCAGTCCCACCCGTGGATCCTGCGAAACTGTCAGAGAAGGGATCGCTCTACATGGCCCGCACAACGCTGGCGCACTTCACGGCGACGCGCGAAGAATTACTGGCGCGAACCTCAGCGCTGTTCAGCATGATTGCCGACGGAAAGCTGAAAGTGCGGATTGCCAAAAAGTATCCGCTAGCCGAAGCAGCACAAGCACATCGCGACATGGAAGCACGCACGTTGGCGGGAAAACTCCTACTGGTCCCGTAAAAAGCCAATGTGGGGACAGCCGCCCTCGGCTGTCCGGCCGAGCGAACCTCGGCGTTGGGCGACCCGGATCTGAGGACAAAGGGAGGCTTCAGAGTTGACAGTGGCCCCTAGCCTAACCTCGTCCTGCAACTTATTCCTTTGTTTTGTCATCCTGAGCCGCAGCCGTTGGCGGTGAAGGACCTGTGTAATAGCTGGCTGTGTCGATGCTGCCGGCGGGTACAGAGGTCCTTCGGCGCAAACAGCGCGCCTCACGATGACAAAGATGAGCTTGTCAAATCTCCGGCTACTGGCGCGAATAGTGTCTAACATACCGCGGCACCTCTCGCTTCGGTTCCAGCTTCGGATCACCGATCGCTTCCCCCGCCTTCATCTCCAGCGGCAACACTCCCGCCCAGGTGGGAAACGCTAAGTCCTCCGCATCATCAATCGGCGGCCCAGTGCGCACCTTCGCCGAGAATTCCTCGATCGCCACCCGCAAAACCGACGTAGCTTTCAGTTCGCGTTCGTTTGGCTGGCGTGCATCCTCCCAGCGACCCGGCAGGATGTGTTCGGAGAGAACGCGCAGCGCCGTAAGCTTTTCTTCCGGATCATCCACCAGCGTAGCCTTCCCCAGAATCACCACCGAGCGGTAATTCATCGAGTGATTAAAAACGGAGCGGGCGAGCACCAGTCCATCGAGCAACGTCACGGTCACGCAGACGGCGACCCCTTCCTTCATCTGGCGCAACATGCGGCTGGCCGCTGATCCGTGGATATAAAGGTTCGTGTCTTTGCGGCCGTACGATGTCGGGATCACAAACGGCTGGCCGTCGAGCGAGAAGCCTACGTGACAGATAAATCCTTCGTCGAGGATGCGGTACGCGGCCTCGCGGTCATAAACACCGCGCTCGGGTTCGCGGACTACACGCGTCCGCTGGGTTGGCATCTGAGTTTCAGACATGGAGGAACGGACTCCGGGGCTAGCGCCAAGGATGGGTGAAAGGAAAGTGTAACATCGGCCTGCCTGGCAGGCTTCGGACCTCAGGCGTCGGGCCTCAGACCGGAAACCTTTGTGCAATCCGGAGCGGCGTGAACGTTCGCCAAGAGCCAGGCCCAAAACTGTTGATCGAAGCCTGAACTTCCAAACCCTGCCGTCGAGCCTAGAGTGTATTCTGTCCCTGCCCCTGCTCGTCTCCTTAGAAAGATTTATGCGTTTTCTTCCTTGTGCCCTCCTGATTCTCGCCTCCATCGCCAGTCGTGCGGCTGAGATCAGGGGCAAAGTTACGAATGCGCTTGGCGGAGAAGCATTGGGACAAGTGCAGGTCTCGGTGCTTCGAACAAAAGTCAGCGTCATCACCTCGCCCGCAGGTGAGTTCACGATCCCAAGTCTGGCTCCCGGAAAATACATTCTGCGGCTGAATGCGGTCAGCTACCGGCTCCTGACCGTTCCCTTTACTCTCGCGACCGATGCCGACATCAAGGAATTTTCCATCACCATGGTTCCCGACAACTTCCATCATGCCGACAAGGTGGAAGTGCGCGGAGATCTTTTCCAGGTTTCCGATTCTCCAGCGACCACGGAGATGAATCTGACCAGCTCGGAGATCCGTCAGACTTCGACGGTGTTTGCCGACGATCCGTTTCGCGCCGTGCAAACGTTGCCCGGAGTTTCGGCAGAAGGAAATAACGAGTTCTTCGCCGAATTCTCGGTAATGGGCGCCGCGTTCCCTAACGTTGGCATTTATATCGATGACGTGGTCGTACTCAATCCCTTTCATGAGATCGGCAATTTCAGCGAGGGAGCCTCGCTAGGTGTGCTGACCAGCGAAGTGGTCGAGGAGATGAAGCTGCTACCCGCGGCGTTTCCCGAGCGGTATGGTGACGCGGACGGAGCTGCCCTGGACATTCACACCCGCGACGGCAGCCGCAGCGCGCCGTTGTTCCGAATCACCGCCGCAATCGCCGCCAGTGAAATTCTCGGCGAGGGCTGGTTCAACAGTTCGCGAAAGGGATCGTGGCTGGCTTCCGCCCGCAAAAGCTACATCAATTATCTGATCCATGGCCGGATACAGGACGCCGCCAACGTGGGATTCGAAGACGCCGATCTGAAGCTGAGTTATGACCTCACTCCTCGGCAGAACCTGAATCTCTTTGTCACCGACGGACACACGACCATGGCAATGACCGATCAGGCGGTACTCGAGGATGTTCAATACGCCAGCGGCAACAGCGATTTCACCCTCGCTCGTGCAGGATGGCGTTGGGCTCTGAGCCCGCGCTTGCTGTTGGACACTCGCGCTGCCTACATTCGCGAGCCCGACGAGCTGTTCAACAACGTGAGCACATTGCTCACCAAGACTGACCATCGGGAGTGGGTAGGAGGCGCTGGAGTCTCATGGGCATGGGCACAGGATCACGTATTGCAGGCTGGATTATCCGAACGGCGAATTCGCGACAGCGAATATCAGGTTGGCATCACAACCAGTGGCCAACTGCAGCCGTTCTCGTACGCCGGATCAGGATTGCGCCAGACCGGGTACGTGGAGCAGGCTTCCGGATTGTTCAATGGGCGACTCCATGTTCTTGGAAGCCTGCGCTGGGAGCGGTTTCAGGAATATCTGCCGCAGCAGCTCTCGCCGCAGATTTCGCTGGCACTGCGAGCGGCGCGCAATACCGAGCTTCAGTTCGCGGCGGGAAAGTATTCGCAATTCTCCAACTTTTCCTTCGGCCCGCCGTCGGGAGAATGCGTAGCCGAAGCTCCGCTTCCAGTGAAGTCGGAGCATTACAGCGCAGCCGTCGAACAAAGGCTTGGCGAAAACACGCGAGTCCGGCTCCAGGTTTTCGAAAGAAGAGGCTTCTTCTCTGTGGGCGTGACTCCTCCCGGCCTGTTGGACTCCACATCGTGCCCGGTCTTGCAACCGGATTCGGGCGGCACGTTCAAACGGGACTTTGCGCGCGGCGCACAACTAATCCTGCAAAGACGTAGCGCCAATCGCTTGTCAGGATGGGTCGGATACACACTGCTGGCGGCCAGGGAGCGCGAGTATCAGATCGCGGTGCCATTTCTGCCGTTTTCGCAGTTGTCGAATTCCAATTTTTACTACTCCACGCTTGAGGACCAGCGGCATTCGCTGAGTGTGTTCGCCACCTACCGTCTGCGCCCAACGCTCAATCTCAGCGGCAAGTTCTTATTTGGATCTGGATATCCGGTGCCGAGCGGGACCTTCGCGCAGATCGGCAGTGGGCAGTTCATACCGACCGGGATCAACACAGCCAGGCTCGGCCTTTACCAAAGGCTCGATGTTCGCGCGGATAAAGACTGGGCCTTCCAGCGATGGAAGCTCACGTTGTATGGCGAAGTATTGAATCTAACCAATCACTACAACGGCCGGTTCGCATACGAATCCGGAATCGATCCGAACACCGGCAAAGTATTAGTGAAGACGCTGCAGGGATTGCCGATTACGCCGACCGTAGGCGTAGCAGCCCAGTTCTGAAACGCAGTCCTCTGCTTGCGGTCGATAGAAGGTTGAGGTGCCCCACCCTTGTCTCTCGCGCTTTTCGCGAGAGAGGAGACTTTCGCAGGTCTGAGGTCCGTTGTCCGAGGTCAGCTTTCCTACCAGTTCACCTTCATCGCAAACTGGAATTGGCGCGGGTCGTAGGCCGCGGTAGCTTGTCCAGCATTGGTGAAGAGCGGACTCACCGCCGCAGTGTTGTTCCTGTTGGCGATATTGAACATATCGACGATAAAGTCAGCGCTGAAGCGCTCGGTGAAGTACACGCGCTTGGAAACGCGCAGATCGCCGAATGCCGTCCAGGGTGTGATTCCGGCGTTCCGGCCCAGATTGCCATCGAGTTGCAGCAGCGTCGGGACAATTCCAGCAGCTACGAAGCCGTTGATGCATGGTTGCTGGAAGTGGCCGCTGGGCGAGAATTTGGATGCATACACTGTGCTGCACGCTGGATCGACGGTTACGTTGGGACGGCTGGTCAGCGACGAGAGTTGCAGGTTGTCGCCTCCGCCGGTCAGGACATTGAACGGACGTCCTGAGGCGATGTCGACCAGAGGAGCGAACGTCCAGTCGCTGAAGACCTTGCCGGCGAATCCTCCGCCCAGTTTGCCCGTCTGGTAGACGCCGCTGAACACGAAGCGATGGCGCTGATCGAAGAGCGATGTCGAGCGGTCGACCCCGGGATAATAGCTGTCCTGCGGTGTGAGCGTGGATTGCAGATCGGTCGAATCGTCGATCGCATGCGACCAGGTGTAGGAGGCCAGGAATTCATAGTGGCCGGCGAAGCGTTTCCGCAGGTTAGCGCTGAACCCGTGATAAATCGAGCTGCCGTTGGAGTAGTTAGCGTCCATGTCGCCAAAGGGGACGCATCCGCCAAAGGTGGCAGGATCGCAGTTATTGAACCCGAGGTTGTGCGCCAAAGTTGCAGCCTGCGAGATACAGCCGAGGGGATCTCCAATCGAAGCATAAGCGCCGATGATCGAGGGATTCAACCCGCCGGGCCGGAAAAAGTTCATCAGCGACGAATCAACAAAGGGCTTCAGCTGAAACGGCCCACCTCCCGCGTTACAGCCACTGACGGTGAATGGACTCGCCGGAGCCGAAAGGATCGCGGGGTCTTTGATGACCGCCGCGTCATAAAGCACCGCTTCAAAGTTCGCCACCATCAGGTCGCCACGGATCGTATTGGCATTGATGGGACGGTTCAGATGTCGTCCGCCGTTGAAGTTGTAAGCAAGGTTGAGCGCGAAGCCATGGCCCAGGTCACGCTCGACACTGACATTCGCTTGCTGCGAGTAGGCGTAAACGAAATTCTTCGCCTGCGGATAACCGAACGGTTGGAAGCCTAGTGGCAGGAACGTCGACGGATTCAGATAGTTTTGGTTGAGGAAGATCGACTGGCTGAAGTTTAGTGACTGGAACTGCTGCTGGTTGGGAAGATAACCGAGCGCGGAGGCAACAGCAGGATTGCCCGATACCGCGCAGATTCCGCCCGGCCCGCTCGGTGAGGAATTGATCGGCAGTCCTTGAAAGATTGGAATCGCGTTAAGGTTGGCGGGATTTCCAGCGGCGGGATCAAGCTGATTGAAGGCACAACCACCGGTTCCCGCGAATGCCAGTTGACCGCTGGAGGAGCCGTCGGAAGCATCACCCAGGAAATAGAGTCCCAGCAACGGATGATCGTAGAACATACCGTAGGACGCACGCACAACCGTCTTGCCATCCCCGTTAGGATCCCAAGCCACACCAATGCGAGGTTGAATGTTGTTCTTGTCGGTTTGAATTCCCTTTTGCAGCCCGAGGGTGTTATAGGCGGCGAGGGCAAGTCCTTGCGGAGGTTTGAACGTCGGGGGAATCTCAGCGTCATAGCGCACGCCATAGTTCAACGTCACATGCGGGTTCACGCGCCACGAATCTTGCCAGAATGCGCCGATAGCAATGTTCTTGAATGAATCGGAGGGGCTGCCCAGACCCTGCACAAGTGATTGGGGGAGACCTGCGCCATACGACTGCACAGCATTAAGATCACGAAAAGCTGGGACAGTGTTGGGACACGTTGGAATTGTTTGCGCGTTGCAGACAAAACCGAGGGAGGCGGCACTGAAAGTTCCAAAGTCGTACACACCGCCATAGTTCACGGTGAACGTCGCGTCTAGCGGCAGATAGTTGAAATCTCCTCCCAACTTCATGTTATGGCGGCCCACGGTCCATGAGAAATTGTCGGTGAACTGGTATCGCTGTTCTGTCCGCTGAATGTAGGAATACGGCTCGCGCCCGATATACGCAAAACCGGTAATGTTGACTGCCGGATCAGACCCTCCGGGAATTTGCGTGTTGTAGAAGTAGGAATATCCACGTCTTGCGTACTGGAATCGGAATTCGTTCACCTTGTTGTTGCCGATCGTCCACGTATCCTGGAACACGCCCGCGACATCGCGATAGGTCGTCTGCGAAGTGCGGGAGTAAGCGTTCTGTCCAATCGGCTGATCTTGACCGCTGACCTCGATCCCCGTGACAGTGCTGGGGCTGACGTTGGCACGAAACGTCAGGCGATGATTCGCACCCAGGTTGTGATCCAGGCGCAGCGAGTAAAGACTGGTCCCTTCAAAAACTGGAAAATTTCCCTGCTGCGATTGGAGTGTCTGATACGAGGCTGGCACCGGCGCGCACAGACTCCCGGGAGGACAGCTTGTCGGAAAACCGGCCCAGGCATTGAGTAGACCGCCTGTTGCTCCCTGCACTAAGGCGCTCGGCCATGCGCCTTGGATTGCCTGCCCCGATGACGCTCCAGCGAGCACTACATAGTTGCCGACCTCTCTCCCAAATCCGGCCGGATCTGCCTGTTCCTGGGCAAGAACCGCAGGGTTCGTTAGAAATCCAACTTGATCGGGCGTTAGCTGCACAGTCCCGAAGGGGAGGCCAACTATGGCCGTGTCGAACGGAGTCAATCCGTAATTGTCCTGGCCGATGGACGAGAATCCAGTTTCGTGCCGCCGCGTGATTTCGTACGAGAAGTAGTAGTACGTCTTGTCTTTCTTAATCGGTCCACCGAAAGCCGCACCCGCCTGCACGCGCGTGTACGCCGGATTCTTCACCGTGCTGAACGGATTCACCGCCTGAAAGTTGCGGTTGCGCAGATATCCGAAGACATCCCCGTGAAACTGGTTCGAGCCTGAGCGCGTGATGATGTTGACCACGCCGCCGGCGGCGCGTCCGTACTCGGCCGCGTAGTTGTTGGTGATGATCTGGAATTCTTGCACAGCTTCCTGTGACACCGTGGAGCGCACGCCGTTGACAGAATTATCGGTGGCATCGGCGCCGTCGACGTTCACCAGGTTCGAGCGCCCGCGCTGGCCGCTCATGTTGAGGCCCGAGGTAGGAGCGGCACCTCCCAAACTGGGCGCATTGTCCCGCACCACCTGCGAATCGGTAAGCGTGAAGTTGATGTAATTGCGCCCGTTGATGGGAAGATTGTCGATGCGGCGCTCACCGATCGTGTTGGTCGTAGAACTGCGCGACGTCTCAATCAATTCCGCCTGCGAAGTAACTTCCACCACTTCTTTGCCCCCTGCTACCGACAGCGTGACCGGGAGTTCCACGAGCCCGCCCACCGTGATGGAGACCCCGCTGCTCTGCACTTTGGTAAACCCTGGCACTTCAACAGTCACCGCGTAAGTGCCCGGAGGCAGCTGGCGTGCGCTATATCCGCCTTGTCCATCGCTGGTGGCGGTTCGTTCCAGGCCTTTCGCGACATCCTGAGCGGTGACGGTCGCGTTCGTAACAACGCTCCCCTTGGGATCTCTCACGGTAACGTGCAGGTCGCCGGTAGCAACGCCGCCCTGCGCGTGAGCCATCACCGAAAGCAGCAAGACGAGAGACGACACCACGACGACCTTGAATGTGCGGAACATAAGGTTCTCCCTTGGGCTCGCGAACGCGAGCAGACGGCACGACCCAGTGCCACGGCAGATTGTCGATCTACTCACTCGACAGTTAGACCTACTAACGCCCCGGTGGTTTTATAACAGAACCACGCTCGAAAACAAGTCAGGAATCAGCACGGGTCGTTCGTGAGTAAACGCAGAGATTGAGAATCAGGGCTAAGGGGCTAGGGGTCAGTGATTCTGATCACCGATATGTTCTATTCATTGTTTGTAGAAGCGAGCGCTCCACTTGCAACGGTGAATCGCAGCAGACACTATTCCCTGATCCCTAGCCCCTGATCTCTGGAATCAGTTCGCCGAGATCCGCACCGGGACTGCGGGATTCTGCAGGCGCCCGAGCAGCATGGCGCGGCCGTTCAACTGTTCGTATCCATGCAGCACCGGAGCGGCGGCAAGAGCTGAGTGCGGCCACGCTAGGGCGACATAAATTCGCAGCAGAGCGACGGTGGCATTGCGGCGCAGCAGAAGCGCGTTGTTGACGAGCTGGCGCGCCGCATCGACGGTCGCGCCGTCAGCAGAGCCGAAAGCGGCTTGCCCGAGCGCAACCAGCACTGCCGCGTTCCGTCCGGCAACGCAAATATACGCAGCCGCCGCGCGTAAACGTTCCCGCTGCACCTTGCGGAACTCTGCTGGGGAAAGACGACGCTGCAGATACTCATTCTCGGTTGGATCAACCAGATTGCGAAACGCCTCGATATCGATCGGTTCAATTTTTCGAACGAGAGCCGAACCCGGGGAAAGCTGTAAACGTGTGGAAACGGTAATGCCCAGGATTACGACCAAAGCAAACACAGCGGCGATGACGAGAACCAATGCCAGTGTCATTGTTGTAACAGACGCTCCAATTCGCGGTTCCACACTGCTAGATTGTTTTCCGGCAACGGAACCACAGACTTCTTAACCACTTTCGCGGGAACAAGAACGTAATAGAGCCAGATCAAAACGGTCATGTGATAGGTGCCCATATGAAGAAAATCGAAGAGGGTCCGCGCCGACTCTGAAGGGCTCGCGTTGGCGACGATGGCCCATATCGACAGATGCACGCAGGCGGAGATGCCAAAGCCCAACAAGATGCCGAACGTCAACCTGTCCCATGCCAAATGAAAGTAGGCAGCGATAACAAAAAGGAAGACGATGAGTCCTAACTCAATGATAAATACGGTTTGTTCCAAAAGATGGACTCCCGAGATTAAAAGGCGGGCATTATCGCCGTGAGCAAAGCCGGCGATGAGACCCGCCAGCAGGACCAGTGCGGCTCCAAACACACTGATCGCAACTCTGCTAATACGGCTGATCGAGGGATATTGAGTGAAAACGCTGGAGAAGATTTCACCAATAACAAGAAACTTCAGAAAGCTCTCGAGCAGAAGGTTGAGCCAATCAATCCGCCAGAAATCTGGCTGAGAGATGAAAGGCGCGATGTCGGCCGCATACACCGCAAGATCTCCCAATGCCGCCAGGATTGCAAACGCCAGAAAGACGGGGACCTGCCGCCACAACCCTCTCTTCCACGTCAAAAATCCCACAACCAAAAGAAAAAGGTTGGGCGCAACCCAAAGATAGTTCCAAAGGAGTGAGTGCGCCTGCAGCATGGCGATGGTGAGGCAATATATCGCGAATCGCTGCAGGCGGCAACGGTAGTACGAATCTTGTTCGGTTTTCGTAAGAGTGGCGATTTCGATTCGCCACGACATTAAACCTGGTGCAAAATCTCTCGGTACCGGTTTACGGCTTGCACATTCCGCCATTGCAACCGGTGCTGGTTCCGCCTCCGCCATCGGCCTTGACCAGGGTGGGGGTTACCAAAGTGGCAAGAAACAGTACGGCTGCTCCAAGAGTGAGTAGCACACGTTTCACGGTTATCTCCTTTTTTTTACTGCGAGTTGGACCGTGATCGTTTCATGGCTACGCCCGCTGCGGCAACGGCACGGAAGAACATGAATTGTTCGGAATTTGTAACAAAATGAGCCTCAAATCCGCCCTACAGGACATCAAGGAAACTACCCTTTCAGCCGTCTCCGGATGGCTGGGAAAACTGACCTATCTGGCGTCCCTGCGCTGCGGTCAGGGACGGTACCAACATTGGGGAATGGAATGTGTGCACGGGATGGAGTCATCCGCGCGTGCTCTGCGTCAGGCCCACATGGAGGTCGTGACTAAGGTCCTGCGTACGCCCCTGCCTTCCCTGCTGGAAGACCTGAAGGAATCCAGCGAGAGTAGTGGGGTCCCGGCGTCTGAATATGTGGAGGAAATGCGTGGACGGTTTGACGATCTCTTGCCGGAGGGCCGTCAGAACACTCCGGTGTCAACCCACCTTAATTCAATACTGGCGGCACTCTCGAGCCTGGAGAAGAATCGAGGGCGTGCCACTCGGTCAACTTCATAGCCACTCCCACCACCTGGCCGAGTACCTCCGCTTCCTGAGGATGGCGGAGAATGCGAACCGGAACTGGAGAAAGCGGGTGAGGCTGCAGAATGATTTCTTCGCGGCGCATGCTGCACCAGGAACACGTATGTCCGTCGCGAGTTTCCACAAAATAAATGGGCCGCTCGTATTCGGAACGCCACGACCCTTCCAGGACGCGATTGCGCGATTCATCGACTTGAATAAAACTTCCCGGCGGCAGGATCGGGTACATGGTGAAATCCTGAGTGCCAACATATCCATACGTGAAGTCACTGTTGGCGAACTGGGCCAGGTACGCGACCGGAACCAGTCCCCACTTTTCGACCATCCGCCCAAGATTGGTGGTGCGGCGCTCGTCGAAACCGGGATCCATGCGCACCGGAACCTGCACCGAGGCGAGTCCGGCTAACGCGTCGGAAACATGCGATTTTGGCGGGGAAACTAATCCCAGGTCCGCCGGGATGTTGTTGAGGTCAACCCCGTACCACGCCATGATTTCGCGCACGTCGCGCCGGTAAATGATCGCTAGCGTGTAAAGGCGGTAGATGCTGGGCAGTATGCCCTTGGTCTCGATATCCGATAACCGGCTGGGCGGAATCGAGAATTCCTCATTGCGATATCTTTCCGCAATGCGCGCACTCGAGTGCTCGACGTCACGCATGGTGAGTCCGAGTTTTTCGCGAAGAGTGCGAAGGCTTTTGCCCGCGGGCAGCATTCAAAATGCCTCAAACAAGTGACCGAAATCATATCAAAGGGCAGAGCGATTGTGTTTCACTTTCGGGAAAAATTTATGCACCTGAGGCTTGTTACGAAATCCGAACACATGGAGAGGCCCTGTCCTATAAGGTGTTTGATGCGCAACCGTGCGCGTTCCTCAGAGAAAAAGCGTGGAGCCGCCTCCTCTGAATAATTTGCAATTGTTCGGATTTCGTAACACGAAGTCCCGCTTGCTCGTGCCAATCCTCCAGGTTGACGTTCAAGAGCCATCCGATCGCCGCTTATTACCTCTTCCTTCCTCTCATGTGCGCTCCTGCTAACCAACCCCAACATTTTCGGCGCTTTCTCCGAATGACATTTGTCACGCTGGTCGTGTGATGGTTGGCACTGGCGCGTCGATCGATCCTGAGCGACGATGCCACTACTGGATTCAAAGGGTCTTGAAATCGGCGTCTCGTACCGCGAGAGGTGAAACAAATGATCGCAACCTTGGAGGAAGCCAGCACCACCACCAATTCCGCTGGCGCGGTTCAGGTGGTAGCCAGTCTTGAGGGCGTCAACAAGAACTATGGACCAGTTCAGGCCCTCAAAGGCGTAAATTTTCGGGTGCGCGCCGGCGAGGTCGTGGCCCTCCTGGGCCCCAATGGCGCCGGCAAGACGACGGCGGTAAAACTCCTGTTAGGTCTGCTGCAACCGAACACCGGCAAAGTGCGCGTTTTGGGTGGAGACCCGACGAATCCTGAAAACCGGATGCGCACCGGCGCCATGTTACAGGTGGGACGTGTTCCCGAGACCTTGCGTGTCCGCGAGCACATCGACCTGTTCTCTTCTTACTATCAGAATCCCTTGCCCACCGCAGCTGTTCTGACGGCCGCCGGATTGGAGAATCTCAGCGAGCGTAAATTTGGTGACCTCTCTGGAGGCCAGCGGCAACGAGTGCTGTTTGCGCTCGCGATCTGCGGGAATCCCGACCTTCTTTTTCTGGACGAACCGACCGTCGGTCTCGATGTGGAAGCGCGGCGCATGTTGTGGGAACAAATCCGGCAACTGGTCGGACGCGGGAAAACAGTTCTGTTGACAACGCACTATTTGCAGGAAGCCGATGCTCTGGCCGATCGCGTTGCCGTCATCAACAAGGGCGAAATCATCGCGGAAGGAAGTCCGTCGGAGATCAAGGCGCAGACCGCGGGCAAGCGGATTCGCTGCATCACCAGCCTGACGATCAACACGCTGCGGCAAATCCCGGGCGTCACCGAAGTGAAGGAAGATCGCGAGGCATTCGAAATTCATACCCCTGAAGCCGAACCGGTCCTGCGCGAGTTGCTGGCGCGTGATGCAAGTCTCTCGGGATTGGAAGTGAGCGCAGCGGGCCTGGAAGAAGCGTTCCTGGCATTGACGCAGGACAGTTCGAAAAACGGAAGTCACCAGAGCCTGTCTCGTGAATAGCTTTGAAACAATCGCTTTGAAAGGGCGCGGGCTTCTAATGTGTGCGTGAGTTCTCGTTTTGCAGATTTAGGGTGGAGCAAGGCCAGCGCTTTCTAGCCGCGAAGCGGCGAAAGAATAAAGCCCACGGCGTAAGCCGTGGGTACAAGTGGGAAATGATCAAGCCCCAACGGGGCGAAAGAGGAGTTCTCAGGCACAGTCTTTAGCCCCTGAGGGCACAACGTTCTAACGGAGGCACGATGAGCACCGCAACCATGGCACTGAGCAACACCCAGATTCGACGCTCACCAGCCCACACGGCGACGATCTATCTCAAGGAAGCCAAGTACGAATTCCTGAAGTACCTCCGCCTCCGCATGTACACCGTCTCGGTGCTGAGCTTTCCCATCATGTTCTACGTCCTGTTCGGGCTGGTGCTGAACTCCAACCAGAGCATCGGAGCAACGAGGGTGGCGGCGTATCTGATTCCCAGCTACGGCACGTTCGGAGTGATCGCCGCTTCGCTGTTTGGAACGGCAGCAGGCTTGGCCTCCGACCGCGGACTCGGATGGCTCGAGGTGAAACGCGCCAGTCCCATGCCTCCATTCGCCTACTTCGCCGCGAAGGTTGCGACCAGCCTGGTGTTCAGCACAATTATCGTTCTGGCCTTGTTCACTCTCGGGATTATATTTGGCGGAGTGCGGATGCCCGTCGGGTCGTTCGCGCGGTTGCTCGGTATCTTGGTCGCAGGTTCGCTTCCATTCTCCGCGATGGGCTTGGCTCTGGGATATTTCACCGGTCCGAATTCGGCGCCCCCGACCATCAACCTCATTTATTTGCCCATGTCGTTCTGCAGCGGCCTGTGGATCCCGATCATGTTTCTGCCGAAAGTGGTGCAGAAGATTGCGCTGGTGCTGCCGCCATATCACCTGTCGCAACTGGCGCTGGGAGTCGTGGGCGCCGGATCGCGCGAGTCCGCGGTTGCGCATTGGGAGGCCCTTGCCGCATTCACCATGATCTGCCTGGGTGTCGCCCGCATCGGCTTCCAGCGCGATCAGGAAAAAATGTACGGATAGGCAAGCTTTCCGATTTTTGAGCTTCTGGATTCATGTATGAGTGCGAACGCGAAAAAATCGATGACTGCGACCATCGCCCTTATCCTGTTTGGTGCGCTGGCTCTATTCGCGGGAGAGAAGTGGCTGTGGGCACTGATTCCCGCTGCCGCGCTGGTGTGGTATGGAGCCGCGCCAAGGTTGAGGAGTGGTCGGAATTGACGGCCCGGGTGACAATAGGGAGTAGGTTGATAACCCTCTGGCGTTGAAGTCAATCGCCGGGAGCCCACGCATGGACTTAGCGCTGAAGCCGTTCAAGAGCGTACTCAAAAATCGGGATCACGGTTGGGGCCCTTTCGTCTGGTTCGTCTATTCTGGATTCTTCTTTGTCCAGCCAGTGTTAGCCCACGTAAGCCTCGGAGTGTGGCTGCTGGATATTGCCGGATACCTGGTGTTCTGTTGCCTTTACTTCGGCCTTTTCTGGCTCGAACGGCCGAACGCGATCGTGCACATCGGCGGGTTGATTTTGCTGGGTGTGTTATTTCTCCCCTACAACGGCGGAGCCGCAGGCTTCTTCATCTTCGCCGCAGCTTTCGTGCCTTTTTCGACGAACACCAAAAGAACTGCACTTCTTGGAATTTTCGCCATCACGGCGATTGCTGCCGCAGAGAGCGTGATCCTGCACCTGGATATTTGGACAAGGTTCTGGGCTTGTGTGTTCCCGCTGACTGTCGGCGGAAGCAATGTATTTTTCGCGGAACGCAACCGCATGAACTGCAAGCTGCGCAAGGCGAACGAAGAACTCGAGCACCTGGCCAAGGTAGCGGAGCGGGAACGAATCGCCCGCGATTTGCACGATGTGCTGGGGCACACGCTATCGGTGATCACGCTGAAATCGGAACTAGCAGGCAAGCTGATCGATCGCGATCCCGAGCGCGCGGGCAAAGAGATTCGCGAGGTAGAGAACATTTCGCGGCAGGCTCTCTCGGATGTGCGTGATGCGATCCGGGGATACCGCTCCAAGGGATTGGTCGCCGAACTGGCACAAGCAAAGTCGACGCTCGAGACCGCAGGCCTCGCGGTGCAGTGTGATGCAGCGACAAGCATGCAATTGCCGCCTATGCAGGAGAGCGTCCTGTCGTTGGCGGTCCGCGAGGGCGTGACCAATGTGGTGCGTCATGCGAACGCCCGTAACTGCCGACTGCGAATCGAGCAGCAGAACGGCATGTGCCGCCTCGAGATTGCCGACGATGGTCAGGGTTTCGCAACCATGGAAGGAAATGGCCTACGCGGGATGCGCGAGCGCGTCGAGATGCTCGGAGGCACGCTCGATCGTCGCAACAAATCAGGGACGACTCTGACGATCACCCTGCCTCTCAAAGAAGTGGCGATAAAAGATGTCGCCGACAAGGAAGCGATCGCAGACTCCGAGAAGGCGCACGAATTTGAATCCTCCCGTTAAAGAAACGAGCCGCAAGACGATTCGCGTGGTGCTGGCCGAGGATCAGGGCATGGTTCTGGGAGCGCTCGCGGCGTTGCTCGAAATCGAAGGCGACATTTCGGTGGTGGCGCAAGCGCGCAACGGCAAAGAAGCACTCGCAGCCGTCCTTACCCACAAGCCCGACGTGTTCATCACCGACATTGAAATGCCGCACATGAGCGGCCTCGACGTTGCCGCCGAACTAAAGCGCCAGCGAACGGGAACGCGCGTCGTCATTGTGACCACGTTCGCGCGCACGGGATATTTGCGACGAGCGCTCGAGTCCGGTGCATCGGGGTATCTGCTGAAGGACATGCGCGCCGAAGAGTTGGCCGATGCCGTTCGCCGCGTGCATCAGGGTCTGCGCGTGATTCATCCCGAACTGGCAACGGAGGCATGGGGCGAAATGGATCCGCTGACCGACCGCGAGCGTCAGGTCCTGCGCTTAGCTGGCGAAGGCATGGCCAGCTGCGACATCGCCGGTGAACTGGGATTGTCCGACGGCACGGTGCGGAACTATCTTTCGGAAGCCATTAGCAAGCTGGGCGCAAACAACCGAGTAGAAGCGGCACGAATCGCACGCACGAAAGGCTGGTTATAGGAAACACCCACGTAGAGACAGCCGCCTCGGCTGTCCCGGCGAAGCAAAGCCAGCCGGCGCCGACGCCAGATCATGTCCCCTACTACGTAGTCGCCCGTTCGATCCCACTCTCCTGCTTCTTCACAGTCTTGTAAGCCCAAGCCATGCGTGGCGTGTTGTGCGAGATCCCGATGTGGCCGTCGCGGTTCAAAACGATAATTCCCCCGTGTCCATTCACGCGCTGCTTGAGATAGTTCATCGCCTCCTGCGCGGACCACTCGGGTAGATTTCCTGCAGCGATCCGATCGGCCGTCCACTTGGCAAGAACCAGCTTCATGATCGGCTCGCCCCATCCAGTGGTCGACGCGGCGGCGCTCTCATTGTCGGCATAGCATCCGCAGCCGATCAGCGACGAGTCGCCCAGCCGTCCAGGAGCCTTGTTTAGCGTGCCTCCGGTAGAGGTCGCTGCCGCGATGTCGCCGTTATGGTCGAGCGCGACCGCGCCGACCGTGTCGTGTGAGATGGTCATATCGTTGCTCGGCGCGAACAAGTCGTTCCCATCCTGCTTCGACGCGGCGAGTGAGGCCTGATACTCTCGCAGGCGCTCGACTTCACGCGGAATGACGAGGTCTTCGTTCTTGCAGGGCGCAATGCCGTGTTCCGCCGCGAACTTCTCCGCGCCTTCGCTGACAAAATAAACGTGCGGACTTTCACTCAAGATCTTGCGAGCAGCGCGGATCGGATTCCGCAAATGCTCGACGCACCCCACACCGCCGGCGCGAAGCGTTGCCCCATCCATAATCAACGCGTCCAGTTGCACGCGCCCGTCGCGATTGAGGAAGCTCCCGCGTCCAGCGTCGAAGGTCTCGTCATCTTCCATAATTACGACGGCCTCCTCGACGGCGTCGAGTGCCGACCCGCCGCGCTCGAGCACGCGCCATCCAGCCGCTAATGCGTTCGAGACGCCGCGAATGTGGGCGTCGACCATGTCATCCGGCATGGCCCACGCGCCCCCATGAACGACAAGTACAGGATCAGTCGGCAACAGTTATCCCCAGAATTGGTGGTGCGACGGGATAGGATAGCAGGTCAGTTACGATCAAGGGCGCCACCCTACCAACCACTTGTCATCCTGAGCCGCAGCTTTTGGCGGCGAAGGACCTATGCACCCTTAGACATCACCGATGCTGCAGACGAGTCCATAGGTCCTTCGATCCGCAAACCCACGGCCCTCGGAATGACAAGGAAAAATATTGCAGTGATATTGATCGATTTCTGTTTCACGAGCCGATTACGCTGCTTGGCCTGGTGTTAATGCTACTGGTGGATCTTGCGTCCGCGTCCAGGTGTACCGCATGCGATGAATCACGGTGATCGTACTCAACACCGCAATAATCCACAGCACCGGCGCCATGCGGTTAAAGAGCGCCCCCAGAATGACCAGCACTAGGCGCTCTGGCCGCTCCATGAATCCCACGCGGCATGAGCCAATCAGACTCTCCGCGCGGGCACGGGTGTAGCTCACCATGATCGCGCTGATCATCACAAAGGCAGTCAGCACAACGTAGGTGTAGCGTCCCCCACGGGCGTAGAAGACCAATAATCCGAGAAACTGCGATGCGTCCGAATAGCGGTCAACGACCGAATCGAAGAACGCTCCGAAGCGCGTAACGCGATTCGTCGCGCGGGCAACTTGCCCGTCGACCAGGTCGAAGAAGCCGGAGAAGATGATGACCAGTCCGGCGTAGATGAACATCCGTCTCTGGTTCGAGGCGTTGGCCGAGCCGAAAAGGACGGCCGCCCACGTGTTGACCAGCAGTCCCATGAACGTAAGGACATTAGGGTTGATGCGCGAGAGCGCAAGCCAGCGGACGATGGTATCGAGTAACACTCCGCAGGCGCGTCCGAACGCGGAGGTCCAGGAAGCGGTCATTGGGAAAACACCGGAACCGCCAATTTAACCATAAAGGACATAAAGGTACACGAAGGACATCTACCGGAGTTCGCCCTTTGTGGAACGTAGCCTGCCCTGAGCGTAGTCGAAGGGTGTCCTTTGTGGTTCATGAATTTTTTGTACGAGTTACGCCTGCGCTTCTTTGGGACCGTCGATTTCGTCGTGGATAGTGCTCAGGCTTAGGATTTCCAACTCGCGCTTTCCATTGGGGCTCACGACGACGGCCTCATCCCCGACTTTCTTATTCAACAGCGCGCGCCCGATGGGGCTGGTGGTCGAAATCTTCCCCGCCGCAACATCAGATTCTTCGCTGGTGACCAGTTTGTACTCAACTTCTTCCCCTTTGGTATTGTCGTAAACCTTGACTGTCGAGCCGAGGCCGACCTTGTCCCGGGGAATATTGTTCATGTTGACCATGGACAGATCCGCGAGGCGCTTGCCTAGCTGCCGGACGCGCGCTTTCACGAACTCCTGCCGCTGCTTGGCCATGTGGTATTCGGCGTTTTCGCTGAGATCGCCGAGGGCAGCGGCCTTCTTGATTTCTTTGGGAAGTTCGTGGATCAACTCGTGTTCAAGCGCGTTGATCTCTTCCTGCAATTTGCGTTTGATCGCGTCTGTCATCTTGAATTTAAAGCCGGGTTACTAAGTGGCCGGGTCTACGACAAGGCTTTGGATATTATAACCCCGGCATAGGCCTTGCGCCGTCCGCCTTTTCGCTTGGCTGAGAGGCCAAGAATGTCGGCTTGCGAGTACACTCTCGGAAACGCAAAACGCAGGCTCGGGTATTTTTGCCTCAAAATAAGGAGCAAGGAAATGTCTAATCTGGCAGCAACTCCAATCGAAAGTGGTACTACGCCTCCGCGGAGGCTGGGGCGGAGTGTATGGGCGATAGTCGCGGGATTTCTGGCCGTTGTAGTGCTCTCCAACGGCACTGACATTATGCTGGACAAACTCGGCATCTTTCCTCCACTCGGGCAATGGAAAGCGGACCGGCTCTTTGTGTGGGCGACCATTTATCGCACCGTTGACGGGATCATAGGCAGCTACATTACGGCCCGGCTGGCTCCGCAACGGCCCATGTGGCATGCCATGATCGGCGCCATTATTGGGATGATTCTGGGCGCAGTGGCGGCGGCCGCGACTTGGAATAAGGATATTGGGCCGCACTGGTATCCCCTGGCACTCGTCGTTTTAGCCATTCCCTCCGCCTGGATCGGAGGGAAAATCCGGGAAATGCAGCTCCCTGAGTAAACCTGTCGATTTCGCGCCGCCTCGTTCGATGTTGATATAGAGCCTGAGAGTTGAAAAATCCGGCTCAAATCGAAAAACAGGAGTGAACTGCTATGCGAGTGATGGTCATCGTAAAAGCCACCAAGGATTCCGAAGCCGGCGCTCTTCCGAGCAAAGAGTTGCTGACAGCCATGGGCAAGTACAACGAAGAGCTCGTGAAAGCCGGAATTATGCTAGCCGGAGACGGTTTGAAACCCTCATCCAAAGGCAAGCGGGTACGGTTTTCTGCAGACAAACGCTCGGTAATCGATGGACCATTCACAGAAACAAAGGAACTCATCGCCGGCTACTGGATGTGGCAGGTCCGCTCGATGGAAGAGGCAGTCGAATGGCTGAAGCGCTGCCCGAATCCGCATTATGAGGACTGCGAGCTCGAGATTCGCCCGGTGTTTGAAGCGGCAGATTTCGGAGAGAACTTCACCCCGGAACTCCAGGAGCAAGAGCGCCGGATTGCCGAGAAGATTGCCGGAAAGAAGTAAAGAGGCGATGAAACCGTCCCTTAAAGTGTGCTTGTCATTCCGACGAGTAGCGCAGCGACAAGGTGGAATCTGCTTCCGGCCGATAGCATACATGCCGCCGGCGACAGCAGATTCCCCGCGGCTTCGCCGCTTCGGAATCACAAAATATTTAAAAGGCGCTGTCGATTTCGCAAAA